>CEUZ01119722.1_pt1 | contig 29885 bp, 21 predicted proteins | sample 361511 | NCBI WGS metagenome assembly CEUZ01 (sample SAMEA2622822, study PRJEB7988) | marine metagenome | biome: marine biome (ENVO:00000447); feature: surface water layer (ENVO:00002042); material: "saline water (ENVO:00002010), including plankton (ENVO:xxxxxxxx)" | depth 5 m | reverse complement strand
GACATGGACAAAGAACTGATGTTCTCTAAACTTTGTGAAAGGTCTTTTGTATTTATTTATGTCGCCGGGTAAACTCACGATCTAGATATTTTTTTAGAATACTATTTTTACCAGGCATAAGCCTCTGGCGCATGACCGCCAGGTCCGGGCCAGATTTCATCTATCTTTTTCAACAAACCTTGATCGATATTATAGTCTATCGCAACCAAAGACTCATCCAACTGAGACACCGTTCGTGGGCCAATGATAGGCGCGGTCACAACCGGATTATGAAGCAACCAAGATAATGATAACTGCGCAGGTTTTAGGGAATATTCTTGACAAACAGAAAAATAGGTATCTAACTGTTCCTCAAATTTTTCGTACATATAGGTAGATGCCTTCCTCCTTGATTTTTTATGGCTAGATGGCTTCCCGCCTAATGCTCCACCTGCGAGTGGGCTCCAGGGAATAAATCCTAGCCCATAGTCTTCACAAGAGGGTAATACCTCTAGCTCTACAGATCGTTGACAGAGGTTGTACAAGCTTTGCTCTGAAACGAGTCCCATAAAGTTTCTACTTTTTGCTATCTCATTCGCCTTTGCTATGTGCCAGCCAGCGAAGTTACTGCTGCCAACATATATAACCTTTCCCTGAGAGACTAAGATCTCCATCGCCTGCCATATTTCTTCCCATGGTGTATCACGATCGATGTGGTGCATTTGGTAAAGGTCTATATATTCTGTTTTTAACCGTTTTAGGCTTTCATCACAAGCGCTAATTATATGCTTTGCAGACAACTTTGAAGCATTTGGCCAGTCCTTATCCCAGCCATACCAGCCATCTGCGGACCCACCATAGACCTTGGTGGCCAGCACTATCTTTTCTCTTCTATGACCTCCTTGGTCAAACCAGTCTCCTATAATTGACTCTGTGCCACCATAGTTTCCGTATACATTTGCAGTATCAAAAAAATTAATTCCATGATCTATTGCCTTGTCCATTATTTTAAATGATGTTTTTTTGTCTGCTCCCGGGCCAAAATTCATGGTCCCTAAGCATAAACTGCTTACCCTAAGTCCTGTTCTTCCTAGATGCGTGTACAACATATTATTAGACTCCTTTTTTAATTTATATTCTTTGTAAAAATTCTTTTACCTGTTTTTGCATTAAAAATATTACAATGATCAGGTGATACCCACAGCTCGATCTGATCTCCTATGCGAAAGGTGTTGTCAGCCTTAACACGCGCGATCAGATTCTGCTGGCTACACTCCAAATAGATATAGGTCTCATTCCCCATTGGCTCGATCAAGCTTACTCTACCAATTATATTTTTGCTCTTTTTATCAAGAGGATTTCTAAAAAACTTTTCCGGACGGATACCAACCTTAATATCATGATTGAAACTTTCACCATTCGATGTTGGAACTAATTCAAACCGCATTCTAAACTGATCTGTTACACAGTCATAGCGATTCTCTTGTTGCTCTAATTTTCCATCAATAAAATTCATCTGCGGTGATCCAATAAAGCCTGCTACAAAAATATTTTCTGGATGATTATAAACATCTAACGGTGTATCCATCTGCTGTAATTCACCATCGTTCATCACACATATTCGATCGCCTAGTGTCATCGCCTCCGTCTGATCGTGGGTAACATAAATCATGGTCGCACCAAGTCTCTCGTGTAGCTTTTTCAACTCTACGCGCATGGTGGTTCTCATTTTAGCGTCAAGGTTTGAAAGAGGCTCATCAAATAAAAAAACTTTTGGCTTTCTCACGATTGCCCTGCCTAGCGCAACACGCTGACGCTGGCCACCTGAAAGCGCTTTCGGTAACCGTTCGAGGTATTCTGTCAGCTCAAGGATCTCCGCAGCCTCGTAAACATGTTTCTGAATATCATCTTTTTTCCAGCCTCTGAGTTTGAGACTAAAGGCCATATTATCATATACTTTCATATGAGGATACAAAGCATAATTTTGAAATACCATTGCAATATTACGATCTTTTGGCGGCAGGCTATTTACCATTTGATTGTCAATATGAATCTCTCCGCTGGTGGTGTCTTCCAAGCCCGCTATCATGGACAGTGTCGTTGACTTTCCACAACCAGATGGACCGACTAACACCATAAACTCTCCTGATTCAACCCGTAAATCAAAATCACATACGGCTACAACCTTATTATTGAATATTTTTGTTACTTTTTTTAAAACCAAATCACTCATATCTATATCACCCTATTCTTTTAGTCCGCCTAGCATGATTCCTTTAGAAAAATGACGCAGGACAAATGGAAAAATAAATAAAATAGGCACAATTGTAATTACTACCGTTGCGGCTTTGATAGACTCTGGCGGCAGACCAACATACGAATCACGGATACTTTGCCATTGTTCACCTATCACGATCCTCTGGAGAAAAGTCTGTAACACTACTTTACTGTCACTAGTCATATATATCATCGCATCAAACCAAGCGTTCCAGTGTAAAATAGTTTGAAACATGGCGACAGTGGCCAAAATAGGTCGCGATAGGGGAAGGTATATCTTGAAAAAAACATACCACTCACTCGCTCCATCTATGATCGCCGCCTGGTGCATACTCTCAGGAATATTTTGAAAATAATTTCTTGTGAGTATAACGTTAAAAGCATACATCAAGCCTCCGATAAGATAGACCACAGGATTATCTAATAATCCAATGCTGTGGTAGAGTAAATAGACCGGAACCATACCACCACTGAACAACATCGTAAACAAAACAAATAAAAATGCTGGCCTGCGGAATGGCATATCCTTACGCGACAGCGGATACGCACACAGCGCAGTAAAAAAAACTGAGATTGGCACACAAATCAAGACTCGGAAAAGACTGTTTAATAAACCAGACATAAGATTAGGCTCAGTAAATACTGCCTGATATGCTGTAAAATCAAATGCCTTAGGATACAAAAACAGACCACCTTGAGAGGCATAAGCCTCAGGGCTCACGCTTAGCACAAAACAATAGAGCAGTGGATAGAACATAGAAAAAGATACTAACAGCAACAAGGATACATTAATCACATCAAATAATCTGGAACCAAATGACTCTTTAATCATCGCTAATAAAGTCCTTGCTCTCCATTAGAAAGTCGCTTTGATATTGTATTGGATGTTACAATCAATACCACAGCAACAACTGACTTAAACATACCGGCCGCGGTAGCAATTTCAAAATTAAGTTCTGTAAGCATGCGTAAGACATAGGTATCAATGATATCCGCCACATCATATACGAGAGGATTATACATATTATATATTTGGTCAAATCCAGCGCTCAGAAAACCACCCATACTTAAGATGAGCAAAGTTATCATGGTCGGTCTTAACTGGGGCAGGGTTATATGAAACATTTGCTGAAAACGGTTTGCTCCGTCTATCTTTGCTGCCCTATAAAGCTCAACAGGGATGGCCGCGATTGATGCAAGATAAATAATCGCCCCGATTCCTACTCCCTTCCAAATATCTGTCACCACAATCACAAAAATAAACCATAGATCATCTGTAAGCCAGTTGACTGGTTTATCAAAACCTATAGAAGCAATCAATTCATTTGCTGGGCCATTGGTCGCAAAGATTAACCGAAAAATACCCGCGAGTATCACCCAACTGAATAAGTAAGGTAATAAGCTAAAGGACTGGATTGCCCTGGCAAAATACCCAATCCTTATTTCATTCAATAAAATCGCAAACACTATTGGAGCAAAAAATCCACATATTATTTTGATGATGCTTATGACCAATGTGTTTCGAAGAACCAGCAAAAATTCAGAACCACCAAATAGCATTTTAAAATGATATAATCCGCTCCACTGGCTGCCGATAATACCATCATTAATACTATAATTCTTAAAAGCGATCATCAGTCCGCCCATTGGGATATAATCAAAAATGAAATAGTATACCGCACAAGGCAAAAACATATACAAAAGTATGCTGTTTCTCTTCATTCTAAATTCTATTCACCCTGTAAACTATAATCATTGCTGTTTATTGGATCAAAGATACAAAAATTGAATCTACCTGGGAGTTAATAATTTTCATGGACTTATAGTAACCACGCATGGTCTCTAAAACCTTACTCCCACCAATTTTTTGAAATTGCTCTACAAATTCATCCCACTCATTTAGATTACGATTACCGCTTATAAATTCAGCGTACGCAGTCTGCTGGTAAGCGATTATACGTTTTAATAAAGGAGCAACCTTAGGCGGAACTATACTTTCAGCATCAGAAAAAACTCCTATATCTGCAAATTTTTTATTTCTATATGTTTGGTTCCACTCCAGCTGTTGTTTTGACTGGTGCCGTTTATTGATCTCCCAAGGAAGAGGGATCCCTAGCAAAGCTGCACTAATATCAAGGCCCCATAGGTCATAAAATAATCCCTCATCCCTTCTGCTGAGCCAGCCATCATATGGCGGAAGAGCAACGATGGTACTTTCTTGGTAAACTGAAAAATAAAAATCACCATACTGCGTACGTATATTTACAGAGTCTTGGTCATATGTTTTTACTATAAAAGAATCATTAGGAGCTTGCCAATCCCAGTGCTGACCTCTTTTTCCAATGGACAGTTGTATCATTAATTCTTCATCATTAAGAACTGTCTCTACCATACGCAACCATCTTATAACTTTCTCCGGCTCATCTTTGAGATGAGCGCCAAAAACAAACGGTTCTGTCCAGTCTCCTATTGCCCCTGGCATTCGGATACCACGGTGCCCTCCAGGACCGGCGGGAATTGTCGCCGATGTCCAGAGACTGACATATCTTCCATTGTTTTCTGCATTGGAAATCGACCGATTTATCTCAACCTCAGTTTTTCCAAGTTTTTCTAACATTTCGATGTCTCTTTCGCGCTGTAACCTTGCCATGGTCCTTATTCTCTCTCTGTCAGGGTGTAGTTCAATATAAGTGGCCCAGCGAGACATATAGCCAGTAATACCTGAGTAGAGTTTTTGGAACGCCTCTCTAGAATGATGATCCTGCACAAAATCAGGGTGTATATAACCCAACTGGCGCCAGATTTTTAATTGTTTAAGTGCCTTTTTTGACTCAGGCTGTATACCACCCCATTGTAAATCCCCATCAATTAGAATCCACTGAAATGGCTGCACATTAAACGCTCCAAATATTTCGGAGAACATGCCCTCATTGTAATGATGGATATCTCCACTCATTCCCCACACAGGATTTGCCTCCTCGAGAATTCTTTTTTTCTGATCCTCATCTAATACACCAGAAAATGCTGATATAAAACTCCGAGCATCGGGTTTGCTCTCCAGAAAAATTTCGAATGCGGCAGTAAATTCATCAATAGTATCAGGTATTTTTTTAATACCAACCGCGTCCAGCCAGTCTTTACGCCATATACCAGGGTATGGGTGTGACCTGGTTGGCTGCACCATGGGCAGACAGTACTGCTGATTGTTTACCCTGCCGGCGATCCAACTTAGATCAGAACTATCTCTTAAAATACGTGCAAAGGTAGGAGCATATTTTATTATAACCTCAGTCGGCAGTGGCATAATAAAGCCATGTTGAGCAGAACGAGATAAGACGGAATAGGATTGAGGAAAAACATCTGGTATAATGCCGGCCGCCATGGCTAGTGGCCCTTTATTGTTAAAAGAAACTCTATCTATAGCATCATAGTTAAGTGTAATATTAAAACGCTCTTCCAGAAGCTTTACCGCAAATGATTCTTTTCCCTGCCAGCCTGGGCTGTGAAAAGATATTATATTGAAAGTTAAATGTTTTTCAGGATCATCAACGACCTCTGACCATTCAACAAATCGCTTCTTATTGGTTCTGTCTTTTATCGTTGGAATGATAGCTAGAAAAAAAATGGCCACAACAATTACCATCAGAAGTAGAGTTCGAATTTTAACAGAAATCATAATTTAATGAATCAGTCCCGAATATAATTACTTCAGTTTGGAGTTAATTATATCACAGGTCAACATGCTAACGAATAAAACTCAGACAATCTCAATTATACCCTCAAAAACGGTGCCATAGGCGTTGCTCCTTTGGTTGTCAACAATCTCGTTTCCGATTGTAAACACGCGATCGTTCCAGGTTGCAACCCGGTGTGAACAGACACCGTATGGAAGCGGATCTAAGCACGACCACTTATTCGTACGGGTATCTAACGCCCAAACCTCGTCAGAGTAGCATAAGAAATCCAACTCATACTCATAGCTCTTAATTGCCACAGACACTCCCTCTGGATATACCACCGAACTGTCACCACCGGTCATCACTATCCATCGATCCTTTACAGTAAATGCCTCGCACCCAAAGGCCCGGGGCGGACGCTCTAATTCTTTCCATTGGCCGGTTTCTAGATCGCACACCCAGGCTTCACGGAAAGCAACATAAACGGTCGAGCCATCTGAATCAAGTCTGTGTGCATTATATGGCTGTATGTCATTTACACCGCCTACAGGTTTATCACGTCCACCGATAACGTATAATTTACCGTTGCAGACAGTCACTCCCGCAAACCATCTGGGTTTACCAGGAAATTGAGTCACAACCTCCCATCCCGATCGTTTGGCAACATCCATACGGTAGATATTGCGATCGTTCAGGGCATGTTCGTGTGGTTGCCAGTCCGTACCAAAAGCGGTATACAGCAGGTCTCCATCCGCTATCGTGGTCGCGACCATCGCCGGCGCTGGACGGTCTGCAAGTCGTTCCCAGGTTCCTTGAACTCCACTGAGATCCAAAAACCAAACATCGGAAGTGGAACGCATTCCGGCCGCTTCGCGACGTCCACCAACTACCGCTAAACCGCCTGCAACCGCGGCTCCTGATGTCCAGCCAGGACCAATCGGTAAGTGTGGAAGAGGATGCCAGCTACCTGCTGGGGCTTTAATCTGCTGACCGTTTAAAACTAGCGATGGAGTGGTTTCTATTTTTTCATCAACTCCCATCCAAAATCCATACTCTACCTCTCTCCAGGGATGAGACATTCCCCCAGCGACAAGGAAACATCCGCCCACAATACCTGCCGCGGGACCTTTAATTAATGCCGGATAAACAGGACCCTTTTTCCAAGTAATTTTCAGTGTCATCTTATTCTCCTTATCCTGGCAATGGGGGTTTTTCTGAGAAATAATAAAGGGTAATCGTGCGACAATAATTTATGCGCTGTTCACTTGCCAATTAATAAAAAATATGTCTATTACCAATGCTCTTTCCCACCTTTAAAGACTACTATAATCTATATAAAAATGGTATCTAAAGCTAGATAGTCAATAAACAATTAAGATTACAGAGTTAGATACCTTGTACCTTTACATTATTAGTGAATGAGCGCCCTTCGTTCAATACAAGTGCAATTCCACCATCCTCAAAGTCCGAATCGTCTCCCTCAATCAGTACTTCGCCATTTATGCTGCCCGTAAGTTTATTATCTTTTACATCTAGCCTTATCTGGTAAACATTATCAAATTCCCAATCAAAATCAACACTGGCTAATACACTTTCCTGGTTAAACATTTTAATAATCTGCAGCTTACTCTTATCCACTAGCTGCAAACTATAGTATCGTTTTAGACCTTGCACTCTGGCGCACACACCTACGGCTTTTGCCAGATGCGGAGCCATATCTGCCTCTACATAATAATTCTTCCAGTCTCGGGAGCCTGTCAAGACCAGTCCAGGTCCTTCATTCTGTGTTAGATTTATTCTTGAATAATAAAAGATAGCCTCACCACAATTTAGCGAATTGATCCACGAATGTTGATACATTTTGCCGCGATTTTGGCCCCAATCTTTTCCTACTAATTCCTCGCCATCAAAAATATAATCCGGCTCTCCGTCCCAAGTCAAAAAGTCAAGATATACTGTACTAGGCTCTCCCTCAAATAATAATCCAACCTGACAAACTGGGCGACCATTATGCTGCTTCACTTTTAGACTAAGGTCTACAGTTTGCCCTGGATCAGCAGTGACTTTTTCTCCGTATTCACAGACTAGTTCATCATCCTGACCATAGTATTTATAAACTAGGCAAAAACTTACAACAGATCCATTATCCTTAGAAGCCATTACCCCAGCAGAAATTTTTTGACCAGAGTATATCTTCGGGGTGACATGCAGACCATACCCCATATTAAACTCCTCATTTGTGGGTATAAATACAGGGCTGGTTATAACGTTTACACCTTTCCCACCTTTAAATTCTAAACTCCTGTCACCATCTCGGCTGTTTCCTGCACAATTAGAAATTTCACATTCTGAGGTAGTTAGTTCTAAGTCTACGGTAAAACCCTGAAGCGATCCTGGGTAATCAAAATTAAATTTTGCTCCATTCTTGATGATTGGGACCTCTTCATCATTTAAAATCCTACCCATCCTGCTAATCATATTTGCCTCCGTAACACAGTCTGAAATCCCTCTGCCTCCGTCTGCCGTAGGCATATATATTCTATCTGCCACGGGCCCTCGCCAGTCATAACTGTCCTCAGACCCGTCAATTCCTTCTAACCCCAATTTTATACCCATATAACAGCCAACATTACCGGAGTTACAATCGGTATCCCAGCCGCTGGTGTTAACGATCTTGATTGCCTCTGAAAAGTCATCATCAGCATGTAAAATGGAATTAATAATAAGACCATGGTTTGGTACAATATGACATACACCACCATATTTATCATAGCCATACTTACCTTTGATTTTTTTAAAGGTATCTCGCCATTCATCATCTCCAGCATGCCAATCACGTATATCCGCAATCATCTGATAGATGATAGATGATTCAGGTATTAGCTTAACTGACTCATCAAGTATCTTATTTGTATCCTCTTCAATAAAGGCTAGTGCCTCCATTGCAGCAACCACCTGAGCACCATATACAGCCTCTCCATCATGACTTACACTGCCAGCTTTTTTTGCAAATTCGCTAGCCTTTTCTGGATCTCCAGGACAGACCATTCCCCACCCGTCAATAAATATCTGGGCACCTATTTGTTCGGAAACAACCTTCCCATTTAATTCCTTTGAACCGCTTTGCGGTGCAGGTATACCGCTTTTAAGACGCAGAAAAGCAGTATGTTCAGTAGAGTGTCCCATTCCACCCCACCATAAAACAGATTTATCCTCAATAAGATAATTTAGCCAAGTGTTGCCAATATCTTCGGGACTAATATCTTCTGTGATTCCGTGGTCTTCGAGAGCACGGATAAATGTGAATGTGCCTGAAATGTCATCGTCAACAGCTACAATCGGATAATAATTACCGACCGCTTTTTTATATCTCTCAGAAGTATGAACATAATCAGTGATCTCTCCTAGATCTTTTTCAATTTTATCATATTCCCAGCCTTCAAAAGGTTTCCCGGCATAGACACCGATTACTTTACCTAAGACACCAGCATAAACTTTTTCATTATAATCTTTTTGTAACATTATCCTCTCCTTGAGCTAAATTAAAAGGTTAATTATAAATATACGAAATACGAATTGTAAAATTATTAATCATAATAACGCAAACGTTTGTTCAATGAGCCTGCATTACACGGCTAAATGTACGAACTGGTATTAATGCATTCAATACCAAATCTGCAAATACTATAAAATACTTTGATCAAGGCTATAAATAATTAACATTTAGGTAGTAATCAGTACTTACATTCATTACAAATATTGTGTGATATATTATTTAATTCTATTCTAACGATTCTTTATTGTAAACCGGTTTTAAATATTATTTATACTTTTTATTACTTAATTTCAATAAAAAAAACTAGTATAATTTTATTTTCTGTAGTCCTCAAATTTTTTTGATTATTTATTATTTTATTTATTGTTATCAATAATTAAAGACAGAACTTTAATATAAAAATTGCACAAATGAACAAAATTACATTTCATGTTGATTATAGTGTGGTTATATTAAAGGTCGTTTGGATAAATCTTATTATTGTATAAATAACTGTTTAAAAAGATTCCCTACATTCTATCCTCAGTCGATAAATGAATTAATTGTATTTTAATGAAAAAACCCAGCCTTAAATGAAAAAACCCAGCCTTAAAGATATAGCAAAAAAAACAGGCGTCTCTGCTTCGACTGTTTCTCGTGTACTTAATGGAAAGGCTGAATCTTTTCGTATAAGTCCATCCACTTCTGAACTAGTACTCAAGATTGCAACAGAAATTGGGTATATCCCTAATCAAATCGCAAGAGGTTTGAGAACCCGCAAGTCTCAAACTATCGGACTAATCATCCCAAACATAAGTAACCCATACTTTTCTAGAATCTGTCGCACTATTGAGATTGCCGCAAGGAAAATTGGGTATTCTATCATCCTTTCAGATTCTCAAGAAGACCAGCAATTAGAAATAGAATCTATCAGGAATCTTAGGAGTAGAAATGTAGATGGTCTTATCATCCTTCCAGTTGGCGAAGATATTAACGTTCTCAAACAAATAATAGATTCCAAAATTCCCCTTGTCATAGCTGACCGACATTTTCCAGATCTAAAGTGTCCTCAGGTAATTTCAAATAACTATGACGGCGCCTTTGACGCTACCAATCATCTAATTCAAAATAATCATCAAGTAATCGGCTGTGTACAGGGAAAACACAATACATCTGTCAATGATTCTCGGATGAAAGGTTATCTCTCAGCATTAAAAAAAAACAATATTAAAATTAATGACAACTATATAGTTGGTGATGATTTTGGTTCAAGAAATGGTTATACCAGCACTAAAATCCTATTAAATATGAATCCAAGACCAACCGCGATTTTCGCTTTTAGTAATCTTATTTCACTGGGAGCAATGAGGGCAATAATGGAAGAAAAATTAAACATCCCTAATGACATATCCATGATAACCTTTGACGATGACCAGCCCCATTCAGAATTCCTGGCTACCCCAATGAGTACTATAGCACAGCAAACAGATGAGATTGGCCATGTTGCATTTAAACTATTAATGGCAGAGATAGACAAAGAAGGTCAAACTCTATCTAAGGGGCCTACAGAATCAAAAATTGTTGTTCTATCAACGAAGCTAATTGAAAGAAATTCAGTGAAAATACTGAGGCCCTCTAAAAAATTAAGAAAATAAATATATGGGAAAACTTACAGTTATAGGCAGCACTAATTTGGATATGATTATGCAATTAGAACGAATGCCCAACCCAGGCGAGACCTTATTAGGCGGCCATTATAGTACTGCTCCAGGAGGAAAAGGCGCAAACCAAGCTGTTGCAGCAGCAAGAGCTGGTGCTGAAGTAACTTTTATTTCTTGTTTAGGCAATGACGCCATAGGAGATAAGGCACTGGAAGATTTTGCTAAGGATGGTATAAATACCACCTATATCAAATCAGTAGATAATACTTCCACTGGAGTAGCCTTTATTTTTGTAGATCAAGAAGGTGAAAACACCATAGGTGTTGCATCTGGAGCAAATTCTTTATTAATACCAAAACAATTAGAATCAGCAGCTACTAATATCTCTGAAGCAGACATAATTTTGTGCCAGCTAGAGATTCCGATGGAAACATTAAAACATATAGCAATAATAACTAGTGATAAAAAAGCACTATTTATTCTCGATCCTGCACCGACTACAGAATTAGAAGATATTATATTAAAAAATGTAGACATTCTAACGCCCAATGAAATCGAAGCAGAACAGCTTACAAGGGTCAAAGTCATTGATGAAGATAGTGCCAGAGCCGCATGTAAAAGATTACATGATAAAGAAATTAAGACTGTAATAATAACTATGGGAGATAGAGGCGCATATTTATCTAAAAACAACGAAAGCTGTTTAATCCCCTCTTTTGACGCGGACGCGGTTGACACCACAGGGGCTGGTGATGTATTTAATGGAGCATTAGCCAAAGCACTTTCTGATGGCCAAGAAATTAAAAACGCTATCCGATTTGCAAATGCTGCAGCGGCACTATCCGTCACCGTTCTCGGTGCACAGCCTTCAGCGCCAAACGAAAAAGATATTCTATCATTGTTAAACAAATAGTTTACAGTTTTCTATTCACAATAAGATAAAATAAATAATTATAATGTAGTTTTATTATCATGATATTAGAAGCAGAACAAAAAAAAATCAGGGTCATTCTTGATACCGATGCAAATAATGAGCTCGATGACCAGCATGCGATAGCGTATATGCTTTTTAATAGTCAGGTTTTTAATATTGAAGGAATCACAATAAATAAAACAGTAAATGGTGGCAGTATTGATGATCATTATGAAGAAGCATCAAGGATTGTTAGACTATGTGAATGGGAGTCAAAGGTTGATCTTTTTAAAGGCGCAACCGGGTCATTTAATGAAATAAAAAATACAATAAACAAGCATAATTATGATGGATCAGACGCGGTTGATTTCATTGTTTCAAGAGCGAAGGAAAGCTCTACTGAAAAACTTGTATTGTTGCCAATAGGAAAACTAACAAATGTCGCCCTCGCCATATTAAAAGATCCAGCTATTATACCTAATATTAGGATAGTCTGGCTCGGATCAAATTATCCTGAGCCTGGAGAATACAATCAGGACAATGATCTACAAGCTCTTGAGTATATAATCGAATCAGATGTCGAATTTGAGATTGCATTGGTAAGATACGGTAAGCCTACTGGTACTGATGCGGTTAGGGCATCACTAGATGAAATAGAAAAAATTATGCCTGGTAAAGGACCTAATATTGCAGCTCCGATTATAGGAAGACATGGTGGCTCTTTTACAAACTTTGGAGACTATTCTGTGAATCTTTTTCAAAACATTCCGTATTCTGAAAACCCGCCCACCCGTGCTCTGTTCGATATGGCAGCTGTGGCAATCGTAAAAAATCCTTCCTGGGCAGTCCCAACCCGAATCCCGAAGCCAGAATTAATTGATGGTAAATGGAAAGACAGACCAGGTCATCCTGGTCATCTAACTATTTGGGAAAATTTTGAAAGGGATAAAATTATGGAAGACTTTTTCTCTACAATGAGCGCTGAATAAGAATCAGTTAATTGAAAGAAAATGAAAAAAAATATATTATATCAGTTCAAATAATTTCTTTATTAGCCAAGAGTACTAATCTTTATTTAGAATCCAAACTTCTCCATCGGGCTTAATAACTCCTTTGGTAAAAATAAAACAACCATATGGTCTGGAGTCTCCTGTAACAACTGTAACAAATGTATCTCTGGCCTCTCTATAAAATTGATTTCTTTCGATACTGCTGACAATCCAATTTTTACCTGGGACATTATTTACTATTTCAATTAAATCATTCTGCACCTCATTTATTTCATCAGGAATACCATCTATCTGCATTCGAATAATAGGGCTTTCTATAAAACTATCTAAAGGGAAAATATTTAAGATGGCCTCTGCTGCTTTTGGTATGCTAACTCCATCCATTCTAATTACCTTATTTGAAGTAGACACTGCAGGATAGTTTGCGTCACATAGAATGAGCTTGTCCCCGTGCCCCATAGAGCGCATAATAGAAAGTAAATCTGGAGGCAATATTGGGCTTATATTAAGCAGCATATCACTTCCTTAAAAAATTATAAAATAATTATCAATTACTATCATTTGTAAGATAAATTTATTTATGTCGAACAATACAAATTTTGAACAAACGTTTGTTCTAGATAGAATTAAGGTAATCATATGTATTTAAATAAATCAAGAAGCATTTATTAATTATCTTATTTAATAAGATTATAGCATTAACATGCTAGCGCTAATAGAACATTGAAAATAAATAAGGAAATACATAAACTATGCGCTCAAACAAAGAAAAAATAATTTTTGAGGACAATTTTGATAGTGGACTAAAACAAGGCTGGGAGTGGCTCAGGCAGAACAAAGAATGTTGGCGCATTCAAGATAGCGGGCTGGAAATTCGGGTAGTACCTGGAGATGAAAATACGGTCAAGAATGCTTTAATTCGATCTGCACCCAATAGAAATAATGGCACATTTGCGATCGAGGTGAGTGTGTCAAACTATAACCGCCCTGTTCAACCATATGAACAAGCAGGAATCACATGGTATAATAATGCTAGGCCAATTGCAAAACTAGTAAAAGAATACATATATCCGCCAAACGTTCCTCATAAAACAGGCAATAATATCTTCATTTTCCCGGGTGATGTATCTATTCAACAACAGAAAGTACGGCTACGTTTCATTGTATCCAGAGATTTATGGAAAGCTCAATATCATTTTGAAAAGAGAGCGGAATTTAAAACAGCCGCATCTGGAAAATTGCCAACTCCAAAAAATGATAGTGTCAGTATTCAATGCTATAACGGACCTGCTAATGCTGAACACTGGGTTCGATTTGAAAATTTTCAGATAAAACAAATATCTTAATCTGGTACGATGCGCTATTTTTCAATAATAGATCAATTAAACCTGGAATATACATGCGGAGAGAAAAATCAGATAATATTCCCTGGTAGTATTTAAACAACGATGAAACTAAAAATAAAACCAGGTCAGGAACGAATGGGTTTCCAAGCATTTTTGCATGTTCTTTATCGATTTATTCCTTTTCTTGTTCCTGTCTGGGACAAACTGTTATTGCGTATTATTATTGGACTATGCCGTAGTTTTTTGACTGTTGCTATGATAATGATAACCGCCAAAATCATCGATGACGGATTATTAGCAAAAAATCCAGAAATGTTTTGGTATTGGGTAAAAATTAACCTTGGAATTATTACCGTCTGGCTATTTACATATATTATTTGGTTAATAATGGTGCACTATGTGAAGTTAAAAATGGAAATCAAACTAAAAACAATTATTCATAATCATGTGCAAAGCCTTTCGATAAGATTTCATCAATCACGTCCGGTTGGTGAACATATGTGGCGTATACAGGGTGATACAAAAGATGCTCTTACTCTTGTTTGTGATTTTGCCCCAGGAATAATAGAGCTATTTTGGTCTGTTCTGTCCGCTACAGGTTTAATAATGCTAGTAAACCCAATAACCGGATTATGCATAGCAGTTTTTACGATTATTCAATTTTTCTATCTGCACTTTGGCGCAAGCTATCTGCGCCGACTAAGCCTCAAGAACTACAAGGCAATGCAAAACTTAACCGCAGTTCTGCAAGAGAATCTCAGTGCTTTCCCAACAAGTAAAGCACTTTCACGTGAAAATCATGAAAAAATTCGTTATTACAAAGCGCTCATTAAAAGGCTTCGTACGGCAATCAGATATAGTATTTTCAACATAGGCTGGGGTACTGGGAATAGTTTTCTTGTTTCCTGGAACCAATATATATCATACATGCTCGTCTGTGGTATCTTAGTTATCAGAGGGGATATGACTCTTGGAGAGTATGTCACAATGGGACAGGCTATCGGATGGTTAACAGGACCTATTCAGTGGCTCATGTGGCATATTGAATATGCTAGAATAACTGCTGTCCCTGCAGAGCGCATGCTTGATACTTTAGAGATTAGACCAGAAATTATTATTTCTCCCAATGCCAAACCTATTCAAAAGCCCAAAGGAGAAATTACTTTCGAAAATGTATCTTTTCGCTATTTACCAGACAGCCCTGAAGTAATCTCAAACTTGTCTTTTTCCGTTCCTCCTGGGAAAAAAGTTGCGATCGTGGGACCATCCGGTGCTGGAAAATCAACGATCTTTAATCTGGTGATGCGCTATTATGATCCTACAGCAGGGAGAGTACTCATAGATGGTTATGATCTGTGCACACTAAGCCTTTCATCATATCGTGATCAAACTGCTATTGTGTTACAGGATACATTCTTATTCTCGGCGACACTTCGTGACAATATACTTTACGGTAATCCTAATGCAACCAAGAAACAACTGGATAATGCCATACGCATGGCAGGAGTGGATACAATTATAGATGAATTACCCGAAGGCATGGATACATTACTAACTGAAGATGGTAACCTTTCAGGCGGACAACGTCAAAAAATAGCAATGGCACGAGCGATTATTCGTGATCCTAAATTTCTCTTTTTAGATGAAGCTACATCCGCACTCGATCCAATCACTGAACGCTCGATCATAAAACATTTACAAACTATTGAACAAGGTCGAACTAGGATTTTTGTTGCACATAGTATAGATAGTATTCTAGATGCTGATGAGATCATCGTTCTTGATAAAGGTTATCTCAGACAGCAAGGAACACACGAAAATCTCGTAAATCAACCTGGTCTTTATCAAAAAATGTGGAAAACTGGCAACAATGATACTAGAAATAAGCAGGCGATATCTTGATAAAAATAGATCCCACACAAAGCCCTATTCAGATAAAATCAACCTTATCCGGTAAGGAACAGGTTAAACTATTATTTCGTTTGCTAAAGTACGCATTACCAATCTGGGATAAAATTTTACTCAGATCACTAGTGCTCCAGTTTTATGCATTGGCCTCTGTACTACCCACTATTATTGGAGCACACATAATAGACGAGGTATTACTTCGCGGAACCTCAGAACAACTAGTTCGATACGTTGTATTATTAATAGCGATTCAGGCATTAATGCTATTGTTACATTTTATCGCCCAGATAATAGTCGAGTATTTAACACTGAGAGTCGCAAATGATATGAAATGGAGATTTTATAAGCATCTTCAGAGGTTATCATTAAATTTTTTTGGTAAACGACCGATTGGTGAACATATGTTTAGATCACTTGATGATATAGATGGTTGCGCATGGATTGTAGGTCAAATGATCAATGATTTTCTTTGGCCTATCCAGAATCTTTTCGCATGGGGATTAGTATTGGCAACAATTGATTCGTGGATGATTGTAATCTCCATTATCTATGTTACTATTTTATTTCTTGGGCGCCAATGGTTTGTAACAAGACTGCGTATATGGGAATTTAAAATACGCAACCATGCACAGCGTTTGGATGCAATACTCCGACAGAGTTTAAAAGCAGTTCCCATTACAAAAGCTTTTGGACGTAACTCAACAGTCAGATACTGGTATAATACACAATTATTTAAGCTGGTTCGATCCACATTTAATCAACGTATTTTTTCTGGATGGGAAATATTTTTTGTAGACTATTCTTATCATGTTTTTCTGATGCTGGTATCCGTGCCTGTTGGTCTAAAAATAATGCAGGGAGAAATGACAATAGGCGATTATTATATCGTTCTTGCCGTATTTCCCGCGCTTACAAATCCAATCAAAGGATTAATTAACGTGATACAGACGGCAAGATTACAGCTGGTTCCAGCAGAGAGAATGCTAAATACGCTTGAGACACCTGTTGATATTGTGGACAGTTCCAATGCCACAAAAATCATTTCACCGAAAGGTCACATTAAAATGGATAGTATTAATTTTTCCTATGAAAAAATTCTGACTATAGATAATGTGAGTATTGAAGCTAAGCCTGGCGAAAAAGTTGCCCTAGTTGGTCAAAGCGGATCTGGCAAAAGCACTCTCGGAAAATTATTACTTCGGCTTTATGATGTTAATAGCGGAAGTATCACAATAGATGGGGTAGATATTCGCGATATTACTCAAAACAGTCTCAGACAGGAAATTGGAGCTGTTATGCAGGATGATTTTCTATTTGCAGAAACATTGCGAGAGAATATTCGTTACGGGAGGCGTGGTGCTACAGAGGAAGAAATTTTAGATGCAGCTGCTATGGCAAAGGTTGACGAGTTTATTAATAGCCTGCCTCAGGGATATGATACTATACTAAGTGAGGGTGGAAACTTATCAGGCGGACAGCGTCAGAGGGTCTGTCTCGCCAGAGTACTACTACGTGGTTCCAATATCCTACTTTTGGATGAAGCTACCTCTGCCTTGGATCCACTATCAGAGCATACGATAATTTCAACGGTAGATAATGTATTCAGTTCTTGCACACGCATTATTATTGCTCATAATCTTACCGCTATTTCAGATGCTGATAGGATCTATGTACTAGATGAGGGGTCGGTTGTTGAGTTCGGAAAGCATAGTGAACTGATGAATAAAAAAGGATTTTATTACCGTCTTTGGATCGATGATAAAAACAATCAGAGGATTATAAAATGAAAAATATTAAAAAAACAATTAAACTTTGGATAAATAATAGATTTATCATAATTATTGAAGTGATTGGTTATTCAGTTTCTGCTATATTAGGGTTGGCTGCAATTTATTGTATTGTCACTTATGAAAACATGAATGCGTATGCTAATGGGATTCTAGTACCAAGTTCCACATCAATAAATGTCAACCAAGAATATTTAATTTATGACTGGGTTGTTAACCCAGGTGATTTAGTTGAATCAGAAACACCTATAGCAAAGATTGTTACTGACAAAACCGCTTTTAAACGTTTAATTGCCTCCTCATACTTATCAGAGGCAATAAAATCTTTGAAAGATACAGGAATCCCACTAAATCAAAACCTTGAAACATTAAAAACACAGTATAATAAAATTCGCGGACTTCCAGAAATAAAAAACGTTAGCAGTGAAAAACGGGGAATCATATCTATACCTAATAATATTAAAAAAAATACCGTCTTAAACCCAGAAACAGATCTGGCAATAACATATGACTTAAATACATTATTTTGTTCAGCTGAATTAGAAGCTTCCAACTCAGGAAAAGTAACAGAGGGACAGACGGTAACAATTATTTTGCCTGAGACTGAACAAGAAATTATTGGCCTGGTAAATAAAGATCCAGATGCGAAAGAAGGCGGAACAGTAAAATTAATTTTCAGTAATATCCCAGAAAATGCAAAACAATATTTTAAGGAACTTCTCTCTTCAGATTCATCATCATTTCCAAAGGTAAGAGCAACAATTATTGTAGGCCGTAGAAGCCTTTTTGCAAAATTTTTTGGCAGATCTTTTTAGATAGATAATATTTTAATCATTTATATAATAAATCAATCTATTACTCTCTTTATCTTACTTCTATATAAGTTTATTTTTAATATTGCGGAATAGTTTTTAACTAATAAAAAATCAAATGATTTATTCTAAAATTTTAAAAATCACTCATTGGACATGGTTCTTTTGCAATGTTTTATTTTTTCTTTCATGCGGAAAAATAAAAGATTCTTTAAGAGCTGATATTTTTTCAGATATGACAACAAAATTAAAAATTGAATTTCATCATGAGGCTGGAAATAATGACGAATATCATATGCCCGAAAGTATAGGCTCTGGAGTTGCGATTTTCGATAGCAATAACGACGGCTTAGTAGATATTTATTTCCTAAATGGATATAAACATAAAAAAAATACTTTAAGTTCAAATGAATTATTTGTTCAGACTAATGACAATACATTTGAAAATAAAACTGATGAGTCTGGACTGGGAAGCACCCAATATAGCATGGGTGTTGCTATTGGTGATATTAACAATGATGGATACCAAGATGTTTACTGTTCAAATGTAGGTTCTGATCAACTTTTTTTAAATAATGGTAATGGAACATTTTCAGATATTAGCACGGCTGCTGGAATAAAAAATCAAGAATGGGGTTGTTCTGTTATATTTTTTGATTACAACCAAGATGCATATTTAGATATTTTTGTTACAAATTATTTGAACTATGATAGTCTACAATTCTGTACTGATAGAGCAGGTAGACAAGACTATTGCGGTCCCAAATCTTATATAGGGGTACCTGACATTCTTTATAAGAATATGGGTGACAATACATTTACTAATGTATCAGATTATTCTAATATATCTAATCTCAATGGTAAAGGGCTTGGGGTTGTGTCTAACGATTTTAATTCAGATGGTTTAGCGGATATATATGTTGCTAATGATGGCGAAGCAAATTTTCTTTGGACAAATCAGGGCAATGGTAAGTTTATAGAAAATGCGGTAGCCATGGGCGCAGCATTTAATATGGTTGGTGCTGCTGAGGCAGGTATGGGTTTAGCTATAGGTGATGTAAATGCTGATAAAAACATGGACCTGTTTGTAACCCACCTTCGTGGTGAAACAAACACTCTCTATATTAAAACAGATTGGGGATTTGAGGACATGACCGATCAATACAGCCTAAATAGAGATAATATATCACTTACAGGATTTGGTACTAGCTTTATAGACTACGACAATGATACCGATCTAGATCTTATTGTGGCAAATGGAAGAGTGACTCGAGGGTTCCTTCTTCAAGAAAACCCAAACCCCGGTTATTGGGATTTTTATGCAGAGCCTAACCTATTATATAGCTATCATAAAAAATATGGTTTTACAGCAGTCTGGTCTGATTGTGGTGATATCTGCCAACAAATGAATAATAGCCGTGGATTAGCCTCAGGGGATATTAATAATGATGGTAAAATAGATATTGTAGTAAACAATACGGGAGGTCTCGGAAAAATATATATTAATACCATTCCAGTTAATCATAGTTGGCTTATTATAGATGCAATCAATCCAGAATATAATAGACAAGATATTGGAGCTAATGTAACAGTATATACTGAGCTCCATGAAATAACAAAACCAGTAATAAACGGATCAAGCTTTTTGAGTTCAAATGATATTCGCTTACATTTCGGTTTGGGTGATGCCTCTATTGTTCAAAATGTAAAAGTGAGATGGGCGGATGGTATTGAAGAAGATTTTGGAACATTTAAGGTTAACCAACAGGTAAAATTAGAAAAAGGAAAAAGCACATTTAATTAGTGAAAAACATAAAAAATAATAAATCACTTAATTATGTTAATATCGCTGGGACATATGTCATTTTTCTTCTATTGATATTTAGTTGCAGTCAAGAAAAAATATTCAATATTATTCCAAATGAGTCTCAATTATTAGATGTTGAGTTTCAGGTTCGAGAGAAAATTATAACCTTATCAGATTCTTTATCAAAATATCCTAATGATATAAAACTATTAGCTGATTATGCCATGACCTTGGATGCACATGATTTCCATTTTGAAGCAGAAAAGTTATATAGCATATTACAACAAATAGATTATACTGATTTTAGATGGCCTCTATTTCATGCAATAATTCTACATAATCTAGGAGATAAAAAATCTCTAGAATTATATAAAAAAAGTATGAACCTTAATAATAAATATATTCCTACTCTAAGTCTATGTGGGCAAGCAATGTACGAACATGGACATATTGATTCTTCAATATTTTATTTTAACAAAGCTATTCAAAGACAGAAATGTTCCAAGTTTGAATTAACTTATCTTGCGAAAATTTATATCAATAGTAATAGGTTTTATAAAGCTGACTCGATGTTAGCATTAATCAGTGAATGTGATATAGTGGATAAAACATATTATTCTTTATTATCTGAGCTAGCACGTAAAAATAATAATAAAACATTATATAATAAATTAACCTTGGGGTTAATCGATATGCCAGACGCAAGCGATATGATATATAATCCAATATATGATCAGATAATTGAAAAAGGATTAAGCTCTACATGGTTCCGCTATAGGGCACAGAAACATATGGAAATTCAACTATATGAACTCGCAATAAAAGAATATACACAGCTTATAAAATTAAAGCCACTTTCTGAAGATTATTATAATCTTGGTATTGCATATGAAAATATTGGAAAACTAATAATGGCTGAAAACTATTTTAAGCTGTGCTTAAAAAATAATCCTGTTTATATCCAAGCCTGTGAACAGCTAGCTAAGATATACAAAAACAAAGGAGATATAAAAAAATATATTTTTTATAATAACCAGATCCAAACAATCCGATCAAAAATAATAGAATGAATATTATAATATTTTCAATGCATCTAATAAGAAAACAATTAATCTCAGATCCAGATCATAGACCTAAAGCAAGTGCTATAATTTTGATTCTATTTTTGGGCATAAATTGCTCGATTAATGATGAATGGGAGAAAAAACATCTTATTTTTACAGATCTTTATGAAAATGAAAAATATATTGAATCTAAAAGCGCGGCAGAAGATGCGCTTACGATAGCTTTAGATATTTACGATGCTGGACACCCGAGCACTATATTATCATATATTAATTTGGGGAAAGCTTTCACAGCTACTGATGATATTACTTCAGGTGAAAGGAACCTAACTATTGCTCAAACAGCAATAGAAAAATATTTTGATAATCAACATATTTTATATGCCGTGAACTGTTTGCATATTGGTAATCTTTTTCGCCTAAAGGGAGATCTGGATAAAGCACTAAAATATTTAACTCAAGCCAATGAATACTTTAAAAAAATAGATAAAGTTCAAACACATGACTACGCAAATACGCTAGAATATATTGCACTCATAAGTTTTACAAATTACAACCTAAATGATGCGGAGGACCTATTTCGTAAAAGTCTCTCTATAAGGGAAAAATATATAACAGACAAACAGAATAGTATTGCTCAATGTTTAAATAGTATTGCAATTATACTAAGAATGAAGGGTGAACTCTCAGAAAGTGAGAGTCTTACCAATAAGGCACTTACAATTTGGAATAACATTTTTGGATCCAAACATAAAAATGTAGGTATTGGATTAAATAATCTTGGTGTGATTTATAAATATCAAGGAAGATATGATGAGGCAGAAAAAATATTATCTAGGGCATTGTCTATTAATGAGGATTTTTTCGGAAAAAATCATCCAGATTTAGCATCAGATTATAATAATATGGCACAATTAATGCATGCAAAAGGAAATTATGATTTGGCAAATAATTATTATAAAAAAGCATTGAACACACTAATCCAATTTAATAATATCTATAATTTTGAAATTGGTCAGATTCTAGCAAACCAAGGAGAATTACATTTCAGTTCTGGTAGTTATGGAAAAGCATTGGATTGTTTTAGCAAGGCTATTAAAAAAATAGCAGACTCTGAAAATGATAATTCATCTATACTAGAAAGAATAAACGAAAGGATTAAAGGAATAAAATATATTTTAGACCATTAGTAGTTAGATAGAAAATATTTTCCTATTGTAAAATAGATGAGGCCTTATTAAATAATCTTTCAACAATTTTACTATATGCAACTTCGCTAAGATGTAAATTATCTGATGCAACTAAATCGGGTTGTTCTAATCCTAACCTTGAAATATCTGTAATATCTTGAAAATAAACACTCTCCTGTTGACACTTTATAGATAAAAAATCATTATATTGGGAAATCTCATCTGAAACTATTCCAGGAGGCGTATAGTATTGACCAATAGGTGTAAAAGAATAATCTGGTATTGATATTACTATAACCTTGTTACGGTCATTCTTAGCTAAAGAAATAGCTTTTTCTAAAAGGATAGGGAATTCTTCTTCATATACAGAAAATGGTATTCTGCTAAATTGATTATTAACACCTATCAATAGCGTAACAAGGTCAAAATCATTAGGCGGATTAACATTGATTAATCTATTTATTAGGTCAGTTGTTGTCCACCCTGATTGGGCAATACTTAAAAGATCCAAATTATTTGCATGTACTTTATTTAGTGTATCCATTAATTGATTTGGAAAACTACATGTATCACAAACACCCTGACCATAAGTATAGCTATCACCCATTGCTAAATATTTATAATTAGATATTTGAGGAAAATCTTTATCAATATCTGAGTTAAAACATGTAATAAAAAAAATCGATATTAATAATATTTTAAATCGAAATTTGGATAAATCATGTAAAAATATTTCCATGCCCAAATCTACCCATCTTCCCACAAACAAGAAACCCCTCTCTAAAAAGAGGAGTGCATATTATACTATTTTATCACACGCACTAATTTTTCACTTAGTATTATTTACAGATCTAGCAGAATCTAAATTTCTATCCATTATTCTACTTTATAGAAAAGAAACTTGCATAAATAGAAATAACCTGGATCTACCTGCCTACCTTAAATACCAATGTGTTATTGTATAAAGACTTACCTTCAACTATGTATACAGTTTGCTTTGTAGAAATTCCTGTAAACGATTGGTAAATTCCGCTCGGCCAGAAGATATCAATCTGATCAATCTTATCCGCTTGTTCGAGCCCAAAGTATAGCTCTTTGGCATTGTTTGAGAAATATCCCTGGCCTGATGATAGAGTTTGTTTTTGAATTTTATCACCTATATGAATTTTGACAATAGTTCCGAAACCATCTCGGTTTGATTTTGTTCCTTCCAAACGTATTTTGATCCAACTATTATCAGTTTTTGTTTCATTACGTAGTAAAACTCCTCTTCCTTGGTTAGGGTCAAAAATAATATTTCCTTTACCATCTTCAACTTGCTGACCATTAACCGTAACAAAAATATCAACCATACCATCATTATCATAATCAGCGAATATGGCTCCACGATGGATACGTTTTCCAGTAGCTAATACACCCGAAGGTCCAGATATATCAGAAAATTCACCTCGACCATTATTTTCAAATAACTGGTTTAATTGCCTGTTATCACCACTGACAGAGTTTAAATGGCCGTTTGCAAAAAAAAGATCTAGGTCACCATCATTATCTAAATCAAATAATCCAGGTGCCCAACTTATTTTAGGCCAAGTGAGCTTATGCAATATTGGGGAATTAAAATCATGTACAAATATTGCATTACGCAGGTTACCTTCATTACTACTTTTATTATCAATAAGAAATGCTAATGTGTTTACCTCGGAGGCATAATTTGTGTATACTAAATCGATAAGTCCGTCTTTATTAATATCACCAAGCGCAACTCCCATGCTGCCATCAGTAGTGCTTAGTCCGCTAGGACCAGAAAAAGATTTAAAGGTACCATTACCCCGATTAAGATAGAAACCATTAGCATCTGTATCGTTTGCTACGAACAGATCAGGATATCTATCTTCATTAAAATCATGAAACAAAACCTGCATAGATTTTCTAGATGCATCAGTTAATACAGGTATTTTTGATGTTTCATCAGTAAAGATCCCATTACCATTATTCTTGTAAAGCATATTAGGCAAACCACCAAAGTCCATAGGAAACCTCAAGTCAGTATATTGTGGTCTGCGAGAGAAATCCACATATCCTGATATATATAAATCCAGATCACCATCAAGATCATAGTCACCCCAGGCTGAGCCTCCATACCAAATATCTTTGATACCTTCTGGAAACGCTTTTGAAGTGATATCTGTAAATGTTTTATCACCATTATTCTTGAATAATTTGAAATTGCCATAGTTTGTAACAAACAGATCAGGATATCCATCATTATTATAATCCGCAACAGATGCTGCCATGCCTTCTCCATCATCTTCAGCTCCAGAGTTTTGAACCCGTTGAAACATTCCATTGTTTTGATTTTCAAAGAGAATATTAGTTACGTTTATATCTCCCTGGCAGTTAACCAAATATAGATCCCAGTCACCGTCTTGGTCATAATCAAGCCAAGCACCACCAGATCCGTTCATTTTAATCAAGTGCACATTTGCAAATTCATCCAGTGTTAATAGTCTACCATTTGATTTCCAGAGTTCTCCCTCTTCCTGAAACACAAGACTTAATTCTTCATTGGTAGCTGTCCCGACTACAGATGGTCCAATCTCACACCATCGAGGACGAGGAGCATAGTGAACAAAATCGATCCCAGAATCTAGACTATTATCTTCTAGATATATTGTCCCATTGGTTTGACCGTAAATACATAAACTGAATAAGAAAAGAAACCGTAAAAGGAAAACATAAATAAAAGTATTTATTTGATACACACTCATAAATATTTAACTAATTAAAAAGATCAGTAACAATTATTAGAAAGGATCTTTCTATTATTAATTAATAGACTGCTTAAAACCGTCAGCTGTAACCTCTCGAGTATTATAGTTATTATTATATTCAATTTGATTTGAAGGTAAAATATTTTCTTGCTCGTATGGATAAGATTTCATACCATGAAAGGGTAACGGTTTTACCGTTTGTCCTTCTGCAGTATTTAAATCACCATCTTTTAACCACCCGTCATTATAAAATATAAATGTTCTATTCCAACCTTTTTTTATTTCTGCTAGACTAGAGGCAGCAAACTCTAGCCTTATCTCATCACCCGCATTCATTATCACATATTTATCATCTGATTCTAGTAAGAGAGATAATACATCTCCATATCTTGTATAAAAACCTGTCAGATCTCGCCATTTTTGACCAGTGGTTATGGAATAATAATCAGGAATATGTGGACTATGAAAATCTTTTCTTTTGATATGTGAAAATCCTCGATAATGAAGATCTGCTGAGATTGGCTTCAACGTGGCAATATTTAATTGATTACCAGACCCACTCTTGGTAATAAATATATGGTCCCAGTAAATCTGCATATTGGTTCGGATACGAATACGATAATCATCTGACAAAAATTTATCTGTTAGATTAACCACCATCGTTTTATTCTTGCCCTTTGGGAAACTTATGTTATCCATGATCGTAATCCATTCTCCTGAGGAATCTGGAACCTGCAACATGGGAAATATTAATTTATTTTTATTAGACTGCGAAATATTGACATTAATACTAGCATCTGTTGGAAATAGCCACCCATTTAAAAACAGAAAAAGAGAATCTGAATTATTTAAATCCTTAAAGACTAATGTAAGATCCTGCAATTCAGTTATGCCTTGGTATAATCCTAGATTAAGGTTAGAAATATATTTCTTATCCCGAATAGATATTTCATCTAATACATCTCTTCCCAAGTGATCGTATGCTTTAACAGGAAAATATTTTTTTTTAAAATTATAGATTCGTAATGATGGATAAGGAGGTGGGATAAAAGTTTCATCAATTTCTACATTCACATCTATAGGGTGATCAATCGCCAATATTTTTACTTTATCAAGGTAAGGTGTCTCCCATAGTTCTGTAGTGAACTGTAAAAAATATGAACCATCTTTAATCTTTAGGTTATTTTCTCCAATCTTCAAATATTCATCAGTTGAATTGGGAAAAGCAAACATTGGCTCACCAGCCATTATTCCTAGAGGCATACCAAGCGCACTAGGCCAAAGAACATCAGTTATAAATTCATATTTGGAACCATTCCAGCCAAAAAGGTAGGGACAAGACCCCTTTAAAATTTGGGTCTCTACAATAGTTTGGTTTGACTGAGGTTTAAATCTATTTTGTGGTACACCATTACTCCATAATACACGCACAACATCTGCAACAGGCTGGCTTCCTAGACCAAAACTTATTATTGGCGAATCCACATATCTTACCTGATACAAATATCCTGCTCTAACTTCCACTCTAGAGCCAATGCCAAAATAGTTATTTTTACTGCTGCCAGTTCGTAAGCCAGTCAAACGAATTTTCAAAAAGTTATTTATGTTTCCACCATCATTTCTAAGAAGTTGTATTTGTCCGTGATGATTAACAAAAAATATATCTTCATCACCATCGTTATCAAAATCACCAATCTCAATTTTGTTAATTGACCCTAAACTATCAGGGATCAAAGATGATGCATCAAGAAATTCTCCTAAACCATTATTATATAATAATCGTAATCCCGTTTCATTTTTTTGTTTATTATCAGATCTACCTGCAATAAGTATATCTAAATATCCGTCATTGTCTGCATCTAGAAATGCGACATCTTTGCCATATATTTTTTGCATACTATTATTAACTATAACCCAGTTTGGATCTAGTTCAAATGTTCCATCACCTTGGTTTTTATATAGCAGATGTTCTTTCCCTTTTACATCCGCAATAAAAATATCTACAGCACCATCATTATTATAATCTCCTGCAGCAGCAAAGCCTCCTGCAGTACTGTGTACAAGCCCTGAGGTTGAGGTTATATTTTTAAAATTACTCCGACGTAAATTATTATAATATTCATGTTTTCCATCTCCATTCAAAATGAATAGATCAACGTCACCATCATTATCAAAATCACAATAAATTATATCTGTGGCTAAAGAATTTGAACCAACGATCCCAGAATCTTCTCCTATATCATTAAATGTTCCATCAGAATTATTTCGATATATATAGTTAACGGAGTCTGTAGCTAAAAATAAATCCAGGTCACCTTCAAGATCCAAGTCTACAAATGTAGCTAAGAAACCATTTTGTTTATGAACTATACCAAGATCATTTATTGGTTCAAATTCTCCTTCACCAAAATTTTGGTATAGTCTGTTATCCTTCTCATTCAAAATAAACAGATCTAAATAACCATTATTATCATAATCTGCAAAAATTGCATATAAGTCTCTAGATTTATGGTTAGTCGCTAAAGTGTTTACTGTTGTTGTAAATTTTCCTCGATTATTTTCTAATAAATACTGGCTACTAGTATTATTCGATTTAGACCAATTAGATGCAAAAAGATCTAGATCACCATCCGAATCATAGTCACCTATTGCAATTATTGATTGCGTCAAAGACCCATTTATCTTTTTCGAAAAATTATCTATAAGCCCACTTTTCTGAGACACATTTGTAAATGTAATATCACGCGGAATCTGATATTTATTTTTCATAACAGGTTTTTCTAGATAGAGAAAAGAATAAATTGGAGCTCCTGCTATAGGTCCATTTGTTCCTCTTAATTTATTAAGCGAAGCCTGATAGATTGATTTCGGTTTTATTAAATTATGCAACATAATAGTAGATGCATACGCATCTGCTGTATTCCCATCCCTTAAAAATTCAAATATTTTATAAATTAATTTTTTCGACTGATCTGAAAGCATAGGCAAAATCTGCTGAACATGACTCAGCCTATCAAAAGCTTTTTCATTCTCATTATTATTTAAAAGGGATTCAATTAAATAGAACTCAGCAGCAATATTTCCTGACAAAGAATTTGTTAATTTTGTCAAATATTTCAGGGCACTTTGCTGGATTTTACCATTCTCATCATTCATTAGATATAGAGATAATTGGAATAACGATGGTACGTGATTAGAATGATCGCCTACAACATCTAAAATGATATTTAATGCCTTTTTCCTTCTGTTCGTCATTTCATAAATTTTTGCCAATAAAAATCTAATATCTGGATTCTTTGGAACTAAGTTCAGTGCACTATTAATCCATTTTTCGGATTGTTTTAGTTCCCCATCCATACGCATATAGGTTAATCCAAGATTAGCATAACCAAGAGGTTCTTTTGGTGCTTTTTCTATTAACATTAGAAACTCATTAGCCGCATCAGAATACCTTTCTTCCTCTAAATAGGCTAACCCAAAATTCCGGTGCGAGGTAATTTGGCTATACACATTTTCATCTAATTTCATAGATTTTTCACAACCTATGATTAGATAAAAAAGAAAGAAAAAGAAAAAGTTGGGTTTGTGGTTTAATCGAAATAACATTCTCATGACCACAATTATATTAGTATATATAAATTGTCAACACCACCAAAAAATAGATATCAGTAAACTTCTATATTTTATATCAATTTATTCTAATAGTTTAGAGTAACAAACAAGGATGAGCCATCCTTCTTTTTTATAAGAAGCAGGAGGCTCCCTTTAGCACGTGATGCTTTTTCTTTCTTTTTAAACTCTTTCAAAGATCGTACCTGCTGTGTGCCTACTCTTTTGATAATATCGCCCTCCATTAATCCTTTTTCAGCTGCTTCACTGCCAGGTTCAACACGAACAATAACCAGTTTACCATCTGCATCCTCAATATTATATTTCTGTTTTAATGAGCTGTTTATTTCCTTCACCTCTAGCCCGAGTATTGTTGCACCAGAGGAGGAATTTCTCGAGGCTACTGTTTTTCCATCCTTGAGCTCTTTTAGAATAACATTTAAAACCTTTCTAGAGCCATTTCTAAATACTATAACCTCAGACTTAGTACCAGGAGGCATCAGAGACACAATATTCCTAAGGTTTGATGGATCAGTAAT
>CEUZ01099043.1_pt1 | contig 29915 bp, 26 predicted proteins | sample 361511 | NCBI WGS metagenome assembly CEUZ01 (sample SAMEA2622822, study PRJEB7988) | marine metagenome | biome: marine biome (ENVO:00000447); feature: surface water layer (ENVO:00002042); material: "saline water (ENVO:00002010), including plankton (ENVO:xxxxxxxx)" | depth 5 m | reverse complement strand
AGTAATGTAGAGAAATTTAAAGGAACCGATGGTATATGAAAACTAGGCAGTCCTCCAGATACGCTCGCTAAGTCACCGACGCTTCGTGTATCTAAATTTAAAGCTAGAGCGACACCAGATATTAATATAATTGATGCCAAAGGAGCCGGTATGACTTTACCGACTTTAGGTATTTTTGGTAATAACCATATTATTAACATTGTTAATGCAGTGAGTCCGATCATTATCAACAAATTTGAACCTTCCATCCAGCCACCGCTAAATAGAACATCAATAGCACTATGTCCTTCGTCCGTATCAACAGACTGGTGGGAATTTTGACCGGAAAAGATCTTAAACTGACCAAGCTGTGCTAAAAATATGACAATAGCAAGCCCATTAACAAAGCCAAGCATTACTGTGTAAGGCACTAGTTTTATAAACTTGCCTAATTTAAATAATCCTGTTGCAATTTGAATCAGTCCTGTTAACACCAAAGCGGCAAATAAATATTCCACACCGTGAATTACTACTAATCCCACCATCGCCACAGCAGTAGCTCCAGTGGCACCAGAGATCATCCCGCTTCTACCACCAACGGCAGATGTTATTAATCCCAAGAAAAATGCCGCGTAAAGACCTGCTATGGGAGCTATTTGTGCGACAAAAGCAAAAGCGATTGCCTCAGGGACAAGTGCAAGAGCTACGGTCAAACCAGAAAGAATGTCTGATTTAGGGTTGTTAGTTAAATTGTAGTTTTCAAAAAATGAAAATAGTTTGATCTTTGAATCAGATATCAATTAGACAGCGTAACCTTATAGTTTTTTACATAGCACCAATTAGTACTATTACTATTCTGGCCTATCTAAATAAATAGTAGATACTTGTGAAAGAAATAACAATATCTTTTCAACAGGTAAATTAACAATTTACCTGTTGAAAAGATACATGACTCCATTTATCATGCCCTGAGATACGCTTTTAGTTTAAATAACAAGTAATTATTTCGAATTTAGATTTAATTCTTAATTTCTAATTGCGAAATATGATATTTCTTATTTAACAATAAAGTGACATAGGTCTAAATCTTATTATTGGCGGTTAAAATTATGGGTACGAAAGAAAAAATATTATGCGTTTTATATGACGACCCTGTAACTGGACTTCCAAAAAGGTACGCTAGAAATAGTATTCCAAAATTAGACAAGTACCCTGATGGACAATCTATGCCATCACCAAACAGCATAGATTTCACACCGGGGGAATTATTGGGCTCTATTTCAGGGGAACTAGGCCTTAGAAAATATATTGAAAACTCGGGACATGAATTAATTGTTACATCTGACAAAGATGCAAAAGATTCTGTGTTTGACCAACATTTACCTGATGCAACAATAGTAATATCCCAACCGTTTTGGCCCGCTTATCTCACAGCAGAGCGAATTGCTAAAGCTCCAAATTTAAAATTGGCAATTACGGCTGGTATAGGATCAGACCATGTTGATTTACAATCAGCTATTGAAAACAATATTACTGTTTGTGAGGTTACTTACTGCAATAGTATAAGCGTAGCGGAGCATGCAGTAATGCAAATATTATCCTTAGTTCGTGATTACATCCCACAATATAAATGGGTTACATCTGGAGGATGGAATATTGCTGATGCCGTATCTCGATCATACGACATCGAAGGCATGGATGTTGGAGTTCTTGCTGCAGGTAGAATTGGACTCGCAGTCCTCAAACGGATGAAACCTTTTGATGTAAAGCTTCATTATTCGGATAGGCATCGTTTACCAAAATCTGTAGAAACAGATTTAAACTTAACTTACCACGAAAACGTAGAATCTCTAGTGGAAAATTGTGATGTAGTTAGCATACATTGCCCCTTACATCCTGAAACAGAGCACTTATTTAATGAAGAGTTAATTTCAAAAATGAGAAGGGGATCGTATATTGTAAATACAGCCAGAGGTAAAATTTGCGATAAAGATGCAATAACCAAAGCCTTGGAAAGTGGTCAATTAGCAGGCTATGCTGGAGATGTTTGGTTTCCTCAACCTCCACCTAATGATCACATTTGGCGAACTGCACCAAATCATGCTTTAACTCCCCATACTTCTGGTACATCGTTATCTGCACAAGCAAGGTACGCTTCGGGTGTAAGAGAAATATTAGAATGTTGGTTTAGCGGTAAATCTATTAGGAATGAGTATTTAATCGTACAAGGCGGATCATTAGCAGGTACTGGCGCACATTCATACAGCGCAGGAAATACTACAAAAGGATCTGATGAAGCATCTGAATTTAAATCTTCTAACTGATATCTATTAGCCCTAAGAAGTAATCCATGTAGCACAAAAAGTAATATATTAAAAATTACACCTGTGTTCTATCACGATAACATCCTTATTATGAGCGTAGCACAACCTCCCATTACAAGGATGTATTTGATACAATAATTTATTAACTTTTAAGTACAAAATGGGGCTGTAGCTCAGTTGGGAGAGCGCTTCAATGGCATTGAAGAGGTCAGGAGTTCGAGCCTCCTCAGCTCCACCAATGCGAAATATATTTTTAACTAAACAAAGTAGAAAATAGAGAACGTAACCTTAACTTAGTCACGTTCTTTTGTAGTGATAGCAACCTAAAAATTTGATATAGAAGTAAGCGAATTAATCCGAGGTAATTTAATGATCGATTTATTGTCCATTGCAAGAACAGAGGCTGATGGTGGAGATCTTTTTAAAGTGATTTCCAATATGTTTGACACGACCGATGTAAAGCCAAATGGTTACCCAGAAGCAATTGTTTGGAAGGGAGGCAATCATGATCAAGATATAAATCCGGTGACTCATTCACTAACCGATGCTTATGCATTAATCGGTACTCTCGCTGCAATAGATATAATGGGGCTTCCGTTTTACGCTGTACCAATGTGGTCGCAATACCGGCATGATACTAAACTAGCTTGTCTTAGCTGGTTCGGAAATATGCCATCCACTTCAATAAAATGGTCCACAGCCGGCGATGCATACGTCAACGATGAAAGCGGAAATAGAGTTGTTGTATTGGGAAAATCTGGTAATGCTCCTCTTAGAACACAAGCTGGAGTATATTGTAATGTAAGACCTTATGGTCCAATCACAGTAGTGAGAAGTATGCCCTGCCTGCCCTACTCTCAAGACAAGTCCAAATTTACAGTTAACGAAAATGGAATTGTCCACTCAGAAATGAATACTCCCGGTATTCAAATGGCGTATTCAAACAGGTTGTTTCTCAAGATGGTCCATGAATCAGGCAGCATAGGTCGAGTTGCAATGAAACCAACTCAAGCTATGGAAGATGGTATTAATGCAGGACTACACTCATGGATGATTAAAGGGACAAAATTTGAGGTCGGAAGAAAATACGCTGTTGACCCTTATGAGGAGCATAAAGAAATCATCGATAAAATCACTGCTTTACTCCCTGATAATTTTAAAGATGGTATGGAAAACTGGGGTGGCAGAATTGAGCAACATATATCAGATACCAATTATGGTCTACTCATATGGGACCTTATTGAAAAACAAAACACAATTGTTTTAGCTACAGATTTAGATGGGGATCGCTTAACCGATTTACTTGCCGATATTTCTGACCCGCTTAGATCGTTTGGAAACTTGATAGCAAAACACCTTGGCCATAATATTAATATGTCTGAGATATGGTCGCAGATGGGGTACGTTACCGGAAACGGCAGAGATATGACGTCAGTGATGTACAGAATGGATGGTCCTCCTATCCATGAACAAACCTTAGGTTCTGCGGACGCTATGCTTCTTAGACTACTAGATGGCGACGAATCAATGGGCGGCACTAAACGGCCATACGACCCAAGAATTCATTTTGTATTAATACGAGATGCCTATATAGATGCCAACCCTGGTAACACAGAGCTTGCTAATTGGCTTGATAATTGTTTAGAAATATTTGATGAGGTATACAGTGGTGAGCGGCCTGGATTCTTAGATGGTTATAAATCATTAAAATCCGCTATCATCCCTTGGGGAAGTTGAATAATGGTTAACAAGATTAAAGAAACTTTGAGAGAAAAATCTCGAGATAATTTAACGAATACACTAATCAAGATTGGCATTAATGCCCAGATGGCTGAACGTGGAGTAGAGCAGGAAACAATTGGGGATGAATGGTACACGAAAAAACTTGGCATTATCAACGTACAGGATCAACCTATCAAATGGATAAATATCTGTAAAAAGCCTCCTTCAAAAGATAGTCCTCCAAATTGGAAGTATATTTTCATAGTCCCAGATGAAAGACTTGTTTCCGGAAAAGACAAAGTTAAAATAAAGACAATCCGAAAAAAATCGTTCCCGATTTTTGGTAAAGTTATCGATACAACTTGGAAAGGAAATGACCGTAGTGGACTAGCCCATACCCTTTCTAATGACATAGAAATAAAGAGCTTAGCAAAAAGCATAGGTGATATTCATCTGGAAAGCTTTTCTGATCCTATACCAGGATGGTTTTTGCGAGTAGGTCATACGCAACACCTTGATGGTCAAAGCAACTGGCACAATCGCATAACAATGGAAACATGGGAGCAATTAAGAAAATTATCAGAGCATCTACTTTCTACTCCACGTATTCTGTAGAAACACCCTTGGTTACTACAGATAGCTTATCTCTTTCCTTTCTAATACCAAAATTGTCGCCTATAATCGATTTATTATGAGTAAATATATTCCAAGCCCATTAAAGTATGTAAGAGATCAAGTCGAACTGTACGAAACAAGCGGCGGAACTGAAGGCACAACCATGCAAGGCCTGCCTGTAGTTATCGTCACTCATAAGGGTTGGAAAACAGATGCTATTAGAAAAACTCCCTTAATGACCGTTAAAGATGGTCCAAATTACGTCCTCATAGCATCCCAGGGCGGGGCCCCAAAACACCCTCTTTGGTATCACAACTTTAAAGCAAATCCTGAGGTTGAGATACAAGACGGACCAAGTGTGATACCCATGACGGTCGAAGAAATAGAAAACCCTATGGAAAGAAAGCGGCTATGGGATTTGTCTGTTGAAGCATATCCACCGTATGACGAATATCAACAAAAAACGGATAGATTAATTCCTGTTTTTCTGGCAACACCAAACCAGTAAGTTCTGAACTTGTTTTTCAGCCAAAATGGCCTGGGAAACAATAAGCCAACCGATGCATTTTTAATTACCATGGGATTCTTTTACGAAAGGGATTCCTAGTCGAGGCAGGCTTATATCAAGAGCTTTAGCTATTCTCAATACAGCTCCAAAAGTCACATTCTGCTTACCCTGCTCTAATGCACTTATATATGTCCGGTCTAGTCCTGAAGCATTCGAAAGATCTTGCTGAGTCATCCCGTTATCTGACCTTGCAGACCTGATTCTAGCTCCAAGGTCAGATAAATGTTCCTCTAAAGTTAATCCTCCATCGGTAATTCCGACCAAATTTCTAGCCTGTGTTATACCTTCAAAAATATTCAATGCCACTGCATCACAGTTAACAAAATTCATTTCAACGTCTGAGCTACTCAAAGCGAGGCCACCGATCAATATTTTCGGACTTGGACTTATCAGTTTTAAAGCTCTTATTGTCGACTGAGCATTATCTATATAAGTTGGTATTGTGACAGAAATCCCCACCATATCCACAGATCTGTCTTTAACAAATTCAACAAGATCTTTCTCGGGAGTAGGGCCTCCCATGAAATCAACTTCCCACCCATCAAAAACTAGAAAATCACTCAGCATCCTGGATCCCACAATATGTGTATCTCCATCCACTGGTGCAACCACAGCCCTAAACCCATTAGATTTACGCATAGCACTAGCCTGTGCTCTCAACTCGCCCATTATGTCTAAAGTAATTACTGTGCCTAGATGCTCAACTCCGATATTTATTTCACCATCATGCCACATTTGCCCTATAGCAGACTGCGAATAAGCTAACAAATCAACGTAAATAGCCTGAACTCCAAGTCCCCTATTCTGTGCGTCAGACACAGCTTGCCTAGCCTTTGAGAAATCACCTGCAAGCACGGATTCAACATACCGCATTCTCAATATTTCCAAATCTCGGTTTTCAACCATAACTGGTACTCCATTTGTAAATGATCGGTTTTGTAGAATATAATTGACATTACCCTAACTATATGTTACATTTATACCGTTTTAATGTAGATTATATGACACATAGATAATCACTAGCGCTACAAATAAGCTACACATAAGCATATCAGATGTCAAACATAAACAACAAACTGACACGGAGTATTCGAAATGATCTTGTTAAAGGGCTGCGGTAGGTGTAACGGTGACATTGTGATTCGTGGTGATATACATGGCAAATACCTGCAATGTTTGATGTGCAGTCGGGTAAAGTATATACAGAGCATGCCCGAGATTAGTGTTCGTCGCACCCACACTCGCCGTCGGTTATTTAAACCCACCGACTTTGTTGCGGTATAGTAAGTAAAATTATTAACTGCACTTCAGTGCGAAATAAAAATTTAACTACCAGTTAACAGCAACATGCTAAACTCGACAGGAGTTTAAACTTAAAACTAAATTATCCTTTAACCAGTTATGTATTATGGAAGAGACACCACTTCTATAGCTATACATTTCCAGATGAGAGAAAGATATAAAAATTATTTTGTTCCCATTGAAACAATCATGATGGATCATGAAGGTCCACCACACTGGGGTAAGATGCATTTTCAAACCAGTACTACTCCAGCGCCACTATACCCAAAATGGGATGAGTTTCAAAATGTCCGACGCATACTTGACTCTCAAGGCATCTTCGAAAATGAGCATACTAAAAGAGTGTTTGGGCCAATATAAATAGTTTTAATTAAAATAACTATGGATAAATCAGAATCACAATTCAAAATAAGAAAAGCCACTAATGAAGATATAGATATACTCGCGATTTTTTCGTTAGCGGTGATAAAAGAGGGCGATGGGGTTTCTATACCTTCTGAACACATCAAACCCGGAATTGAAGCCGTCCTTAAAGATGAGAGTAAGGGCTTTTATTTGGTTGCTACTGCAGATGACAATTCCGGTCCCATCGGATGCCTTATGGTAACCTTCGAATGGAGTGATGTGAACAATGGCTTTTACTGGTGGATTCAAAGCGTATACGTTGATCCAAAATGGAGGCGCAAGGGTGTATATTCTGCTTTGCACAACCGAATAATAAAATTAGCAAAATCAACTGCAAACGTCACAAGAATAAAGCTATATGTCCATGAAACAAACATAACAGCGCAAACGACATACATGGCACAAGGCATGAAAGAAGCTCCTCACAAAATTTTTGAATTCTACCTTTAACAGAATTAAATTTTAAATTCATACATAAAATTCGAAGTGTCTATCATGCCCAATCTTTTATAAATTTTTTGCGCATTTAGATTGTCGTCATTTACATGGATCTTTATAGTACAAACATTACCTTTGTCTTTAGCCATCTTGATAGTATGTTTGTATAGGGCTTGGAATACACCTTTTCTCCTCCAATTAATATCAACAAACACCTCTTGTATCCACCAGGTGAACGCATTGTTACCTGGATCCCATTCATATGTAATCATTAAACATCCAATTAGTTCGCTTCTATGTGCTTCTGTTGCAACTAAATACATACCTTTAGATAGATCCTTGATAGGGGCAGATACGCCAGGCAACAGTTTCTCTTGCTGAACGGGCATTTCTAATGATTCTCTGAGTAGTTCACAAAACTCCGCAAGTTTTTTCGCATCTTCTATGCGAGCTAATCTTATAGTAAATGTATTATCCATCGTATACACCAGTGTGCTCTAAAAAATTTATTGTGGGAGATTTTATATAATCAAAAAGAACACTATTCATTATTAACAAGTTAAACGCATGGTAACAAAGAAAAGTATATTTATCATCGGCGCTGGACCAGGCGGACTAGCAACAAGCATTTTACTAGCCAAATCCGGAGCCAACATAACGATATTAGAGAAATCCGACAAGATTGGCGGAAGGACTTCATCTATAACTGAAAATGGGTTTAAATTTGACCTAGGTCCCACGTTTTTTCTTTACCCTCAAGCCCTAGAAAAGGTTTTTCAATCCGTCGGTCTTAATCTAATGGACGAAATAGAGATGGAGAGACTTGACCCTCAGTACAGAATAATCTTTAAATCGGGTGGGCACATTGATGCTACAAACGACATAAAAGTAATGAGTGATCAAATAAAGAATTTCGCTCCTGAAGATGCAAAGGGATTCAGTAAATTTATGGACGAAAACCGTGAAAAACTTAGAAAAATGGAACCTTGCCTGACTAATCCATTTTTAAATATTTTTTCATTATTGTCCCCCCGCCTACTCAAACTACTACCAATGGTTAAACCACACCAGAGCCTTGATACATACCTAAAGCGATTCTTTAAAGATCCGCGTATACGGCTAGCTTTCAGTTTTCAGTCCAAATATCTAGGAATGTCTCCATTCGTATGTCCTAGTTTATTTTCTATCCTTTCATTTATTGAATACGAGTATGGTATTTTTCATCCGAAAGGCGGTTGTAACGAGATCACGAAAGTAATGGCTCAAGTAGCTACCGATAACGGTGTTGAAATTAAATTAAACGAGCCAGTTGAAAAAATTCTTTTCAACGAAAATAAAGCAACTGGGATAAGAACAAAAACAGGAGACTATAAAGCAGATGCGATTGTTATCAATGCGGATTTCGCAAGGGCTGCTAAGACGCTAATACCAAACAAACAAAGAAGCAGATGGAAAGATAATAAAATCGAAAATAAAAAGTTTTCCTGTTCAACATTTATGTTATATCTGGGAATAAAGGGCAGATATGATGTACCTCATCATAATATATACATTGCTGAGGATTACAAGAATAACTTGGAAGATATTGAACGTCGGCATGTACTTAGTAAATCACCTTCATTCTATGTTCAAAATGCATGTGTTACTGATCCGTCATTAGCCCCTAAAGGAAATAGCACATTATATGTTTTAGTTCCTGTATCTCACGATCATGAAAATATTGACTGGGCCGAAAATAAAAACAACTATAGGAACCTAGTAATAAAAGAATTAGAGAAAGTCGGTTTTGTAGATTTGGAAGACAGGATAATTTATGAAAAAGTAATTACACCTGCCGACTGGTCAAATCAGTACAACATTCATTTGGGTTCCACTTTTAATTTATCTCACAATTTGAAGCAAATGTTGTATCTAAGACCAAGAAACAGATTTGAGGACTGCGAAGGCGTCTACCTTGTGGGAGGTGGCACTCACCCAGGAAGTGGATTGCCAGTAATATTCGAATCTGCTGGAATTACAAGTAAGTTAATAGCTGAGGATATCATCTTAAATTAGATTGTCCGTCTAATTTTATGAAGTCCTTTATAAATGGCCTTATATCCTCCATCAAATTAGCCTTAGGATGAGACCTTAAAACCATGCCATCTAGATACATCATACTTTTAATGATCGGATACATGCCTTTTGGAAAACTCATCCCTGCATTAACCGCTGCCTTTATAGTTTCCATCATCTTTTGTGTAAAACTTGCTTCTTCTGCAGTAGCAGTTTCAAATTCAAAATATATCTGTTCTAATCTATTTTTTAATTCAATCGTATCAATTGTGATTGACGACATACCCGCTAGTGAATTAACTGCTTTTTCATAATCATATTGAGTAATCGAATCGAAGAATTTCAGAAGGCCATTACTGACAATTTTGTCTACCCTTCCGATAACACCTGTGTCTAGAAACCAAATCTTATTTTTACCGAGCATTATATTCCCACTGTGAGGATCACCGTGAAAAACCCCTGCTCCAAATATAAAAGATCCTACGGCCTGAAACACTCGAAGCATATCTTCATATTCTAATTTGTCAGCTCTAATCAACTGCTCTATTGTCATACCCTCAATTTTCTCTGAAACCATAACTCTGGTATTAGAAAGATCCTGATAAATGTGTGGAAATGCAACATGATCTAGATTTACTTGTTGATTCAAGGCTTTAGATTCAGCTATCAGACTCGCCTGTCCATCTATTTCATTATTCAAATCCAGTTCCGCTAACGTGTTCAATTCAATTACTTTCAATGCGCCTAATGGGTCTGCTACTTGTTGCAATTGAGGCCTAACAAATAAAATGCTTTTTAATATTCGTTCAGCCGCAAGAATGTCTCTTCTGAAAGCCCTCTCCCAATCATCTCGAACTAACTTAATTACTACATGCTCTCCTGTTTTAAGTGTTGCTTCATGAACTTGCCCAATAGACGCCGATGCTATAGATACATCACTAATGTGTTCGAAACTGTTATGCCAACCTGAATTCACGCTCTTTGCAAGCAGGCCTTTAAATGTCTCTTTATCTACTGGCTTGGTATTAGAAAATAGTTCTGATAACTCTTGACATCGCTCCAACGAAAGGACATCAGGTCTTAATGCAAATGTTTGGGCAATTTTCATCGACAAAAGACCTTGTCTCTGTATTCTTTCAACATCAACTGGCTGATTAAGAAAAATGTTATATAAAGTTTTAATTAATTTTATTTCTTGAAACACGAGTGATTAGTTATTTATAAAACCTCATAAAATATTATCGGCTAGAACCAGATTTTAATAAGCTTAGATCCAATCGAACCTGATCGATTAGAGCTCGGAAAGGCGCGGAATAACTTCTTTGGAAAGAACTTCATGAGAATTTTGCCAAAACTCCTTTGGGTTCCATTCGTGGCCTATGGTAACTAAATATCCAAAACCACCCACTTGAGCGTAGAGTTGTCGAATTTTCTCTTCCACTTCGTCCGCACTACCAATCAGCCATATGTTGTCTGCTAAGTATTCCAAGGTGACGTCTCTATCAGGCATTTCCGGGTCTATTTTAAGCTGCTGAATACGACCTGGGATTTTAGATAAAATACGCAGAAAATATTCCTCATAGGCAACGCCAATTGAACCTTCTATAGCCTCTTTACGAGCTTCTTTTGTCGTATCTCCAATAAGAACATCACGAGCTATCCTCCAAGAAGATCTACTTGGAGGATCTTTCCCCGCATACCGAGCACCCTTCTCAACAGATAACCACTGTGATTTAAGTGCTGCAGTTGGTAAAAAATTAATGGACATAGGTATCCATCCTCTCCTACCGGCCATTTCTAACGTTTTAGAATCTGGTCTAGAGCCAGCAACAGCAATTGGAGGATGAGGATTTTGATACGGCTTTATATGAAATGACATTCCGATATCTTCCAGTGGCTCAGTAATAGTAAAATCCCAGAATTCATTTTTGTACCGACCTGGGTCAGGTTTATCCCAGAGTTTGAGCACTGTATCTATCGCTTCTGCAGTCATTTTTCGATGATCTGTAGAATCAAGGTCAAACCCAGCAGCTTGAATATCTCCAGGAAATCCACCTGGACCAACACCCCACATGAACCTGCCCTTTAGCATCTGATCTAATTGAGCTATACGGTGTGCCAAATGAAACGGGTTGTGATTAGGCATGCACGTAACTCCCGTACATAATTTCATCGTCTTTGTTTCTGGAATAAGTCTGGCAATAATCAAATCTGGTGCCGGGATGTTTTCCCATCTAGAAGTATAATGCTCTCCCAACCATGTTTCGCTATAACCAAGCTCATCTAACATTGAAAGTCGTTCTATGTCCATATCCAACGTATCACTCCAAGCAGACACTCCTGGACGGTGAAGCGGCATTGTGAAATCACCTAACAAAATGGACATTATAAATTTACTTCCTTTATTATTCCCTCACAGGCTTAATTTAATTGTATATCAATAAAGTTGCTAATAATGTTTAAATGAATCTTTTATTGCAACGTTCAAAATTAATTCTTCTTTGATACGGGAGTCAATAAATGAAACTGAAAGGTAAGGTCGCAATAATTACCGGCGGATCACGCGGGCAAGGCGCTGCTGAAGCGAAGCTGTTTGCTAAAGAAGGAGCGTCAGTAATTATTGGAGATATATTAGACGATGAAGGCGAAAAGGTTGCAAATGAAATAGAAGATAGCGGAGGTTCGGCAAAATATGTTAGCTTGGACGTGCAAAATGAAGTTGAATGGAGAAACGCTGTAAAACTTGCTATTACAACATATGGCAAATTAGACATCTTGGTTAACAACGCGGCGATTCTTACATTAAGCACCATAGAGGAAACTACCAAAGAAGAGTGGGATAAGGTTATGGACATCAATATGTGGGGAATTGTCCTGGGAACTAAAGCGGTTTTGCCTGAAATGCGTAAAGCTGGCGGTGGAGCTATCGTAAATATCTCTTCGCTATCAGCCATTATTGCCCAACCATGGGCAGCTGCCTATCACGCATCAAAAGGTGCAGTCAGAATTCACACAAAAGAAGCTGCTCTCGAATTTGCTAAAGACAATATCAGGGTCAACTCTATACACCCTGGAGCTATAGATACAGATATGATCAGAGACGCATATGGAGTTGAGAGAGTGTCAGAATATTTGGAACTTATTCCCCTGGGTCGCATGGGGAATTCCGAAGATATTGCTAAAGGTGTTGTGTTTTTAGCATCTGATGACTCTAGTTATATTACTGGAGCTGAACTTACTATCGATGGCGGTATATTAATCAAATAAATTATCTTAGGAGTAAACAATTATGGTACAGGTATTTAAACCAGCCAACTTAAGAGTTGAGTATGATGTGAAAACAGAAATGCGAGACGATGTAAGTCTTTCCTCGGACATATACTTTCCAATTGGCACTGGTCCTTGGCCCGTCATCCTTATAAGAACTCCCTACAATAATCAAATGCCCGAACTAATTATTGAAAGCGCAACATACTTTGCGCAAAACGGGTATGTGGTCATATCTCAAGACGTCCGAGGTAGGTTTGATTCCGATGGCATATTTGAGCCTTGGGTTAACGAATTTAACGATGGATATGACACTATAGAGTGGATAGGGAAGCAACCCTGGTGCAATGGCAATGTTGGAATGCATGGCCCATCGTACGTAGGTAATGTTCAATGGCAAGCAGCCGCTATGAACAGTAAATACCTAAAAGCTATTGTCCCGCGTGTGATTGGGGATAACTTACATGAAGCCCCACATTACCAAGGTGGCGCCTTACAACTTGGTTGGACTGCTACTTGGTCATTTCGAATGGGAGGAAGAACTGCTCAAGATATAGATATATATGACTGGACGCAAGTTTTTCATACCCTCCCATTACAAGATCTGCCCAAAACTGCAGGAAAGAGTCTTAATTTTTACGATGATTGGATGAAGCATCCTAATTATGATGAATATTGGGAAAAACTTGCTATAAAAGAAAGATATTCTGATATCAAAATACCAATACTACAAATTGGAGGTTGGTATGATTTTTTTACCGCTGGCACTCTTAATAATTTCGTTGGAATGAAAGAGAATGGCGGGTCGGAACTTGCACGAAAATACCAGCGAGCAATAATTGGTCCATGGACACATAGTTTTGTGGGAAAACTGACCTATGCTGGGAACACAGACTATAGCTCGACAGCTTCGATAGATCTTTTGGAAATAGAACTGGCTTGGTTTGATCACTGGCTGAAAGAAGCACAAAACAAAGCTGAACTAGAGGCACCATTAAAACTTTTTATCATGGGGTCAAATAAATGGCGAGATGAGTACGAATGGCCATTAAAACGCACAAATTTTACATCTTGGTATTTCCATTCAAGTGGCAATGCTAATTCAGCAGCTGGTTTTGGAACCTTATCTAAGGAAAAGCCAGACAAAGAAACACCAGATTATTTTACTTATAATCCGATGTTTCCTGTACCAACTAAAGGCGGATGCAACTGTTGTGACCCACACATTATTCCATGGGGCTCCTACGACCAGAGAGAGGTTGAAGCAAGGTCTGACGTGCTCGTATACACTTCAGATAAGTTAGATAAGCCCATGGAGGTCACGGGACCAATAACAGTCAAGCTTTTTGCATCTACTGACTGTTTAGACACAGATTTCACGGCAAAACTTGTAGACGTTTATCCTGATGGGAGAGCATTGAATTTGTGCGATGGTATTATACGGGCACGTTATCGCAACAGCACGGTAAAACAAGAGCTGCTAGAACCAAATAAAATATACGAATTCACTATTGACCTATGGCCAACATCTAACGTATTTAAGCCCGGGCATAAAATCAGAGTAGATATATCTTCCTCAAATTTCCCAAGATTTGATAGGAATACTAATACAGGAAACAACATAAATAGCGACAGTGATTTAAAAACTGCTAACCAAACTGTTTATCATGAAACTGGACTCTTATCACAAATAATACTGCCAACAATACCAAATTAAAATTTTTGTACACAACACATAGTATTCAAAATTTAATATCTACCTATTTTGTTGTAGAATTTGCCTTCTGATGAAAAACTTAAACTTGAGGGACTTGATTTAATGCGAGCAATCTTACTTTTACCAATACTTATTATATTGATGATTACCATGCTTAATTGCGGTGGATCTGAGTCTAGTGCAACGAATAGTTCAAATGATAAAGCCGACTCTATGGACACATCTGCCGACCGGTTCAAGGATGAACCAACCGATGCTGCCGTAAGTATGTCTCCAGGCGAATTTGTCAGAGTTGAAGACACTAAGGCCAAGAGAGCAGGATTAACTTCAGTTTTACTTAAAGATGGAACGGCGATGATATTTGGAGGTCGAACAGACGGAAGTGGCGGGTTTTGGTTAAACTACAATTTCAGTACAGAAATATTCAATTCTGAAACTGGTTTATGGACGTTAAGTGGAGAAATGAATACTGCTCGTGCGGGAGCAATCGGCATAGTTTTTGAAAACGGAAGCGTGCTAGCCGCAGGAGGAGAAGGTGAACAGAATAAAGCGATTGGGTCCACTGAGATTTGGGATCCTGAAACTGGAAAATGGTCTGAGGTAGGCGCACTAAACGAAGAACGAGACACAACTGATGGTGTGTTACTAAATGATGGAACGGTATTGGTAGCGGGTGGTCGTAGTGAGGCTTACAGTCTCATGAATTCAGTTGAGGTATTTGATCCAGCTAATGATCAATGGACTACGATAACGCCCTTGGCCGAAGCTAGAATTGGTCATACAACAACCTTGCTTCAAGATGGACGTGTACTAGTTACTGGAGGAGGGAAAAAAGATGGCCCTTACCTTAAGTCCGCTGAAATATATGATCCATCTACAGGAGAATGGTCAGCTGGCGGGGAAATGAATTTAAGTCGAAGATCTCACACAGCTAGTTTACTGCAAGATGGCCGAGTACTAATATCAGGTGGTAGTGGAAAAAGAATGATTGCCGAAATCTGGGATCCAGCTGATATGTCATTCACTAAAACAGGAACTCTTAACATACCTAGAGCAGATCATGAAGCAGTAGTTTTGCAAGATGGTAGAGTATTGGTCTTGGGCGGAATTGGTAACCGTGATTCGGGCGAATTATGGGATGCGGCAACCGGTGAATGGATGATGTCTGGCGAAATGGAAGTAGGTAGATATGAATTTGGGGCGACAATACTTCCCGATGGAACAGTTATAGTGGCAGGCGGTAATAGCTCTGAAGGCATGACCGCATCGGCGGAGATGTTCAAACCATAATCTTAATACTATGTTTGTATTCGATACAATTTCATTTATCGAAACAATCGACCTAGCCAGGATTAAAATGAAATAATCATTTTAATCCTAATCCAAAGCATGCCTAAATATAGGTTCAATTTCCTTTTAACAATATATGCTTGCGATTCATAGTGAACGGCCTTACTTCCTTGGCCCAGCTACCTTTCTCAACAGCCTCACCCCATTCTCTACTTATCAATACATCAGGGCTCTCAATCTCATAAAGTGCTGTGTGTTTCGGTTGATTTTCTACAACAATATCTTTGATATCACCGCCAATAGATAGCCTTAATTTCTCTGTTTGAAATCGAGCAATTGATATGACTCCAGGAACCTCTGCTAAAAATGGTACATGTTCCTTGTCATATACATCATCAAAAATCTGTTGTTTATTGGATTCAATATCCATGCTCGCCATAAATAAATATTTACTCATAAATTATTCTCCATATTTTCGTTAAAACACTTTTAAGACAACCATAAAGTTTTTATGTTCTCGGTCTAGAGGTGCTTTGAATCTGCTTAGAAACCAAACTTGTATATAGACCACTTTCTCCTAATAGAACATCATGGGTTCCTTGTTCTATCACCTTTCCGTCATCCAGAACAATTATGTTGTCAGCAGATTTAATAGTAGACAATCTATGAGCGATTATTATCGTTGACCTACCAGACATTAAAGTATCAAGGGATTGATGAATTAACGATTCGCTTTCAGCATCCAGGTGAGACGTCGCTTCATCCAATATCAGTACTGGTGCATTTTTTAAAAACGCTCTGGCTATGGCTATGCGTTGCCGCTGACCTCCGGACAACTGAAACCCTCTTTCACCTGCAAGAGTATTGTATGTATCAGGTAGATCCATTATAAACTCATGAGCCGAAGCGCTTTTTGCAGCCTGAATAACTTCACTCTCAGATGCATCAGGTCGAGCCATCATCAAATTTTCTTTTATTGATGTATTGAACAAATATGTATCCTGAGATACTAGGGCTATTTGATCTCTTAAATCATTCAGCCTATAGCTACGTATATCTACATCATCTAGCGATATCGCACCAGTTTGCGGGTCCCAAAAACGCAAAATCAGATGTGCAGCGGTAGTCTTACCAGCACCAGAACGCCCTATTAATGCTAGATTCTCTCCAGGATTTAATACAAAATTGACATCCTGTAACACCGGAGCCATTTCAGATATATATCTAAATGTGACATTTTTAAATTGCAACTCGCCTCGATTCAGCGATTTGGATGTTCTGTTTTCAGAACTAAGCGTCCTTGGTCCATCTAATATTGTCACCGGCTCATCGTGTATCCGAAATATCCGACGAGCACTTCCAATTGTGTCTGACAATTGACGGCCTACTTGGGCAACCTCTGAAACCGGTATAAATGCAGTGTATGCAATTATCGATACCAGTGGTAAAAATGAAACTGACAAATCTCCAATTGTAACCAAATAAGCCCCCAACCCAAGAACCAAAATGCCACCTAGTCCCATAGCTGATTCAATTAACGATCTTTGGACAGTTAAGATGTGAAAGAATTTTATCCTCAAAGATGCATATTTATTCTGATTCCGGTCCACTTCTTCCAGCCTCAGAGAAGATCGACCAAAAGAAACAATCTCTTTTATACCCTGTATACCGTCAACCATGTGTGCATTAACTTCGCCTAATTGCTCACGCGATTCGAGTCCTAATGCATCCAGCTTATCTCGAACTCGAAAAGGCATATAGGCTATCAATATAAGTAAAGGCATAAGGATCAATGCTAATAACCACTCGATTGAGCCTATAATCAACAAAACAGATAAAGGAACGGCTAAAGCCACGAATGCTGGTGCTACAGTGTGGGCAAAGAACAATTCAACGGTTTCAACATCTGTTGTTACAGCAGACACTATGTCACCTGATCTATGTCTAACCAAATATGCAGGGGCAAGTTTATCTAATTTTTTGTAAAGATCAATGCGCATCTCAGCCAGTAACCTGAAGGCTAAATCATGTGCAATCCAAGACTCAGCCCATTGAAATACTGGTGTCAATACAGCAAGCACTCCCAAAGATACTAATAAAGCAAAAACTGCATTTCCATGTGCCACTTCAGCTACTAAATATGCACTAACAATACCTAGTCCAAGTAATACTGCTACTCTACCTATGCCCAATAAAAAAGTGAGTATAAGTTCTGTCCGCCATGGTTCTATTAATTTAAGCAGCCGGACAAAAACCTCTTTCAACTTTATGTTTGACTTTTTAATTTTAGTGGGCGGTAAACCAGATCCTCCAAAATTCTTATTCGGTGAAATAATCCTTTCCATCACCTCATTGCTATCAGTCTTCAACTTGGATTGATTGGCCTCTAGTTGATCCATCATAAGGTTGAAATATATGCCTTTTGTTAAAATTAATTCATTATGCGAGCCTTCCTGAACCACCTGACCTTGATTAATTACTAAAATTCTGTCAGCCCCAATTACGCTTGAAAGCCTATGTGCAATGATTAGCGTAGTTCGATCAACCATCAATTCATCTAACGCAGACTGAATCAAGAATTCATTTTCTGCATCCACACTTGATAACGCTTCATCTAATATCAATATTGGAGCATCTTTTAGAAGAGCTCTTGCAATAGCTATGCGCTGTTTCTGACCACCAGAAAGCTTAATTCCACGTTCACCTAATAAAGTATCAAATCCTTGTGGCAATGCTTTTATGAAGTCCAACGCATTTGCAGCAGCAGCCGCTTCCTCGAGTTCTTCATCGGTGGCATCTAATTTTCCATACCTTAAATTTTCGGCTACCGTACCAAAGAAAATATACGTATCCTGGGAGACAACGCTGATATGTTCTCTAGCAAAATCTAAGGGTATTGCCCTCAAATCCTCGGAGCCAATCCGAACAGATCCAGAATCAGGATCAAAAAACCGCAATACTAATGAAACAATAGTGGTCTTACCGGCACCGCTTGGCCCTACGATTGCGAGACGCTCACCCGTTGATATAGAAAAAGACATGTCATCTAATACAACATCTTCACGGCCAGGGTAAGAAAACGAGACATCCTGAAATGTTAGTGTTGAATCCAAAAACTGGTCAGGTCGTGTTACGTCTCTATTATCAGTAACTAATGGTTCCGCATCTATTATCTCTAAAACGGACCTTGCCGATGCCATGCCCACCATACCATGATGGTATAACAAGGTAAGCTCTCTTAATGGCCTAAATACTTCTACGCCAAGCATTACGACAATTAATAGTGTTGATAAATCAAGGTCACCCGCGCTAACTCTCAAAGCACCTAAGCCCAAAGCAAGTGCAGCTCCTCCAGATATACCCAGCCATGTGACACCGATAGTTGCCTGGTTAGTAGCTAAAATTGCCATTGTCGATCGAAATACCCTTCTGGCTTTTTCGGCTAGATCGTCTCCTTTGACATCGCTCTGACCAAAAGATTTTAGGGTTGCAAGGCCTTGCACAGAATCTAGGAACTCAGCACTTAGATCATGATAAGCGTCCCTACGGAAAAGAGAACTTTTTTCATTCCACCTATGAAATGCCAAAGGAGCGATTAGGGTAATTAATGCAAAAATCAAATAAATTAATGCGGTGTATATATCTAGAAACGCCATAAACACAAATAACCCTATAGGTGTGATCAGACCTACAAACATCTGCGGCAGATATTCACCAAAATAGCTCTCTAGAACCTCTACTCCTTCCACCACAGACACTAACACCTCACCAGTTCTTTTGCGAAGTAGTACAGCCGGTCCTAATTCAAGAGTTTTAGCAAACAAACGACGTCTCAGTTTTTGCTGTATTTTCAAGGCAGTTCTATGGCCAGTCATTTCTTTAAAGTACTGGAAAACAGACCTGGATATGATTGCCAAAATCACACCCAAAATTGAAATTACAACCCTATTGAAAGGCTCTCCCTGAAAAACAAGAGCGACAACATACCCTGACATAACCAGCCTACTTACGCCAGCAACTGCCGTTAATACTCCAAAGAAAGTACCAAGTAGTATTCTCAGCCTAAACCCTGCGGTAAATTCCCAAAGTCTGATATTAAAATACATTTATAAAATTCAAATCGTAAATTTTAGAAAAATATTGACACATGAAATTTTGTTATTAGTCTTTCCTTGCAATGATTATCATGCGTTTGGCTGATATTTCAAATGGGCTCTGATCATATCCACCGTAGGCACATTCGAAAGATAGACCGGCTCGTTTTAGCATGTTGTTAAATTCTGTGGCCACATATAAACGTATGTGATGGCCCGTTTCAGTTATTGAACCATTGAGTCCAAGAATTTTAAAATTAATATGGCTTCTTCCGTCGATAGGATCCCAGTTTCTTTCCTCAAGATACATAATCCCTTTGTCATTGGTTCTCCACTCTCGGGGAATGTGATTAGCCACCACCCAGTCTCGATTAAGTAGGTCAAACAAAGCTAAACCACCTTTTTTAAGGCTTCTAGATACCGCATCAAGAACTTTTTGATCTTCAGTGTCTGATTCAAAATAACCTAAAGCGGTGAATATATTTATAACAGCATCAAACTTGCTGTCGAATGGTATATCTCTCATATCAGCTTCAACAGTATTGATTTCCACACCTGATTCTGAAGCTTTTGATCGAGCAATAGACAACAACTCATTTGAATAATCTAAACCTGTCACTTTAATACCATTTAATGCCATAGGAATAGATATACGACCTTGCCCGCAGCACAAATCCAGAACTTCGTTGCCTTCTTTTAGCCTAAGGGCTTTTTGTACAAATTCAGCCTGTTTTCGAGACTCTTCCTCACCAAAAACGTGTGCGTAAATATTTAAATATTCTGGTCCAAAAAAGGACTTATACCATTCTGGGTCATAATCTGACATTTTTAGTACCTCCAGAAAATTTTATCAGCAATACGTCACCAGATGTTTTTAAAATTTCTTTAACATATGGTTTTCAAAGCCATGTTACAATCGAACTATAGTAAACAGTCACTGAGAGCAAGTTTATTGATAAATCTACAAGGTAAAACAGCGATAATCGTTGGAGCGCGTCGGATCGGTGCGGTAGTGGCACATCGAATGGCAGCTGAGGGCATTGACGTTGCCGTAGTGTATCGAAATTCAGAAGATGAAGCCAAAGCGTTAGTTAAAGAGCTGTTGCTGAAGAAAATCAATGCCACAACCATTAAGTGCGATTTAACGGACGAAGATCAAGTTTTAAACATGCTTGATAAAGCAAAAACAAAGATCGGGGGAGTAGATTTTGGAGTTAATTTAGCTTCTGGGTTCCCAAGAGACCCGTTCATGGAACTAAACTCAGATTCTTGGGATAAAAGCATTGGCGATGCAAAAGGCACATTTCTATTCGGCGTTCATTTATCCCGGATAATGATGTCTAACTCTGGACCTACCAAAGGTCATTTAGTGTTTTTTTCAGATTGGGCAGCAATTCATGCTCCGTATAAAAACTACCTACCTTATATGGCGTCAAAGGCATCAATAGATTTTATGACAAGAGCCTTTGCAGTTGAACTATCTGGTAATGGCATATTAGTTAATGCAATCGCACCTGGTCCCACTATGCGGCCACCAGATATAACTGAATCTTCATGGAACCAAAATGTGGTTTCTAAAGCTCCATTAGAACGAGAATCATCTTCAAGCGATATAGGTGAAATGGTCGTTACTTTATTAAAGAGTGAAACCATAACTGGAGAAACTATTAGGATAGACTCAGGACGACATCTAGCAGGCCCAGGTAATAACTAAAATGCACAGTGTCACGAAAACCATAGATTTTTGTTACGGACATCGTTTGCTGAACTATGAAGGACAATGCAAGTACCTTCATGGACACAATGGAAGGTTAGAAATAGATGTGGAGTCAAAGATTCTAGACGATAAAGGGATGGTAATTGATTTCACAGTAATAAAGGAAATCGTAAAAACATGGATTGACTCAAAAATGGATCACCGAATGATTTTATCGAGAGAAGACCCGTTAATACCTCTGCTAGAAGAAGCTGGCCAGCCGATTTACGTCATGGAAGACAACCCAACAGCTGAAAACATAGCTAAACTTGTATTTAATCAAGTTAAATCTCAAGGTATTGACGTTAAGGAAATACGTTTATGGGAAACTCCAACAAGCTATGCATCTTATTCTAAAATGAGCTAGGTAAAAACTTGAATGAAATAGCTGTATTAACTAGTGGAGGTCTAGATAGCGCGATATTGTTAGCTGACCTGGCCAAATCCAACAAAACCCAACCGATATATGTTAGATCGGGGCTAAGATGGGAAAATGAAGAGATCAGCTCTCTAAAAAGTTTTATTGAAACCATTAATAACCCACTTATATCTGAAATTGTGACTTTATCAATAGATGGTTCATCGCTCTATGGTAAAAAGCACTGGAGTCTATGTGGAGAAGTGCCAGCCTATGATGAACCTGACGAAAATGTGTATATACCCGGTAGAAATTTAATACTCGTCGGCTTAGCAGCCATATGGTGTAGTTCACATAACATATCTTCAATATTCTTGGGATCACTCAAAGGCAATCCTTTCGCAGATGCAACTGATAACTTCATAAAGGATTATTCTGAAATTCTAAAAATCGGTCTTAATAAAGATATTTCTGTTCAAGCCCCTTACAGAGGGAAAAATAAGATTGAATTAATCAAAGAGTTCAAACATCTCCCATTAGATAAAACCATGACATGCATGCAACCTGTCGGCATGATTCACTGTAATGCTTGTAACAAGTGCAAAGAAAGGCGTGATGCTTTTGAAAAGGCAGGGATACAAGATAGAACTAAATACAATAACGAGGAAATTTAATGAATAATAATAACTATCCTACTAGGTCTCCAGCAGAATACGAAAACCGTGTAAAAACAATTGTCCCTCTGTTAAAAAACGTTCTGGAGATGTTGGGAGAAGATGTTGAACGTGAAGGTCTTATAAAAACGCCTGAGCGCTGGGCAAAGGCTCTTCTAGACTATACTAAAGGTATGGAGCAGGATCCTAAGCAACACTTACAAGTGATTTTTAAACTGGATGAGGAAAATTATCCAAATGATGCTCAGGACATGATCATCGTTCACAATATACAATTTACATCCACTTGTGAGCATCATTTGGCTCCTTTCAGAGGAACTGCTCATATAGCTTACATACCAAACCCTGAAAGCAAGAAAATCACGGGCCTTTCAAAACTATCTAGGGTTGTTGAATTGTTTGCTAAACGGCTACAAGTACAAGAACGAATGACACAACAAATTACTAAAGCAATTGAGGATCATCTAAATCCTGCTGGAGTAATCGCGGTAACTCAGGCTACTCATTATTGCATGGTGCAGCGGGGAGTGGAGCAAACATCCACATCAACTACTTCTACATCTAGACGGGGAGTATTTTTGACGAATCCGGACCTAGAAGGCAAATTTCAAGACTATTTGAGAATAGAACTAGATAACTCTAAATTCTAATTTATAAAAACATACTATATTTAGTTAATTAGTAATAGTTAATTGAGATCAGATAAGCTAGGAATTACTTCCTCAGCAAGAATCGTCATTGATTTAATCCACTCGTCACGCGGGTCCCATTCATGTGAATAAGCAAGTAGCGTCCCAAACCCTCCGATATCACTATATAAGTTTCGTATCTTTTCAATTACGTCGTCGCGACTTCCTACTATCCATATGTTATCAACCATATATTCCAAATCTATATCGTCATCTGGCATATCTGGGTCTATTTTCATAAGGTCTAGAAAGCCGAGTTTATCCATTACCAACCTAAAATAAGTAACGAAATCACGAGCCATTACACCATTAAGTGCAAAATCTCGAGCTTCCTCAGTAGTGTCAGCAATATAAACATTCCTACAAATCCTCCAGTCATCTCGATTACTTGAACGCCCAGCTGCCAATGCCGCTTCTTCGTATACATCCCATTGAGATTTAAGCGTATTGGAAGGTACAAAATCAATACTTAATGGCCACCAGCCGTTTTGGCCAGCTTTTATTAAAGAGTCAGATCGAACACCAAGTCCAGCAACAGCAATAGGTGGATGTGGCTTTTGAAAAGGCTGCATATGTACGTAGAAGCCGAGCTCTTCCATAGGTTCAGGCATGGTAAATTTCCAAAACTTATTCTCATAAGTGCCTGGTTCTAAGCCATCCCATATCTTAAGGACCATTTCTAAGGTTTCCCAAGTCAATTCACGTTGTTCATTACTAGCAGGATCGATACCAAATGCCTGAAAATCAAGAGGAGTGGCTCCACTCCCAACACCCCACATAAATCTGCCTTCGGCTTGATGATCGAGTTGTGCAATTCTATGAGCTATATGAAACGGATTATGGTTGGGAAGACAATGTACTCCGGTACCAAGTTTAATATTTTTAGTCATAGCTATAGCTTGAGCTATAAAAATGTCGGGTGCAGGTATGTTTTCCCACGCTGCTGTATAGTGCTCAGCAACCCATGCTTCGGAATAACCAAGTTCGTCGAGAACTTTAAGTTGATCTAAATCATGATGGATAGTCTTCGTGAAATCGCTACCTGCAGGATGAAGAGGGTCTACAAAATAGCCTAAATCCATCAGTTGTTACACCTTTAAATTATGTAATAAAGATTGTTGCTATCCGCAATTAACACAACATGCATCGACCCAGTGATCGGGACTCACTTCGACCAAATGCATCGGCTCTGTTGATTCCGTACATTGATCACTTGGGTTAGGACACCTAGTTTTAAACACACATCCAAGAGGGGGATCTGACGGACTTGGAACATCTCCTTTGAGCACTATCCTATCTCTTGATGCTTCAACAACTGGGTCAGGAATAGGAATCGCAGATAAAAGTGCTTTTGTGTAAGGATGTTTAGGATCCTCGTAAAGTACGTTTCTTTCAGCGATTTCCACGATATGTCCGAGATACATAACAGCTATTCTGTCGCTGATATGTTTCACTACGGATAAGTCATGTGCAATAAACAAATAAGTCAAATCAAATTGTTCCTGCAAATCTTCCATCAGATTTATAACCTGGGCTTGAATTGAAACATCTAGAGCAGAAACAGGCTCATCACAAACTATAAAATCCGGATCAACTGCTAAAGCTCTTGCGATACCGATTCTCTGCCTTTGTCCACCACTAAACTCGTGAGGATAACGCTCAGCCATATAAGGATGAAGACCAACAGTCTCTAATAGATGTGCTATTCTCTCTCTGTACTCTGCCTTTGATGATGTTAAACCATGAACAATTAATGGTTCGCCAACAATAGATCCACAACTCATACGCGGATTAAGCGAACTGTAAGGATCCTGAAATATAAGCTGCATCTGTCTTCTTAAAGGCCTCATTTGATTTACATTCCAGCCAGCAATATCCTCTCCATTGAATATGATTTCACCTGCGGTAGGATTGTTGAGCTGCAAAATTGATCTACCGGTAGTCGACTTACCACATCCAGATTCACCAACTAACCCTAGAGTTTCTCCTCTACGGATTGTAAAGCTTACTCCATCGACTGCCTTAACATCTGCAACATGTCGCTGCAACAATACCCCTGAGGTTATTGGGAAATATTGCTTAAGATCCCTAACCTCAAGAAGGTTGTCAAAACCATTAGTGTCTTTTTTGCCTTTAGTTTTTTCAATTGTAGTAGTTTCTTCAGCCATCTATAACCTCTTACTTTTCTACAGTCTCAGTCAAAAATCTTGGAAACCATCCCGCGCAACTATCATCCTCACTACATTTTGCAGTCCAGTGACCTTTCGTTACTTCTACCAACACTGGTTCAGGAGAGCTACAAAACTGACATAACCTAGGTTTGCTAACGTCTGGTGGTAGTCCTTCAATTGGCTCTAGTTTAGTTCTGACAGATTCATCAAGACGCGGAACAGATCTTAATAGCCCAATGGTATATGGGTGTTGAGGATTCCCGTATATCTCTTTTGCTGTTCCACTTTCAATTATTTTACCCGCATACATAACAATAACTCTTTCAGCATACCTAGCTACAACGCCCAAATTATGGGTAATCATAACTAAAGCAGTACCATATGCCTTTGCCATATCCCGCATTACTTCTAATACTTGTGCTTGTATAGTTACATCCAAGGCTGTGGTAGGTTCGTCTGCAATGATCAATCTCGGATTACAACTAACTGCAAGAGCAATCATCACACGCTGCCTCATACCTCCGCTGAATTGATGAGGATAGTCTTTGAGTCTCCTGTGAGCATCAGGTATACCAACTTGTTCAAGAAGATCTCCTGCTCGTGCGGTAGCTTCTTTATGGGTTACATCCATATGAAGCTTTAGTGCCTCAGTTAATTGGTAACCTATAGTCAATACCGGGTTCAACGAGGTCATAGGCTCTTGAAACACCATTGATATGTCGTTGCCGCGAACATCTCTCATTTCCGATTCTGATAATTTGAGAATATCGTTTCCTTCAAAAATAACTTCGCCATGAACAATCCTGCCTGGAGGAGTAGCTATAAGCCGCATTATTGATAATGCACTAACGCTTTTACCACAACCAGACTCACCTACAATTGCTACAGATTCACCTTCATCAATATGATATGTAATACCATCAACGGCCTTAACTACGCCGTCTGCTGTGAAAAAGTAGGTTGCTAAATCATTTACTTCAAGTAATCTCTTAGCCATTACTACCACTCCTCCCGAGTGTTCTCAATTAACGTAAAACATCGATATTTGTTTCATCGGAAAATAAATACTTTAATTTACCTTCAGCGACTTTACATGTAGGCAGACATTATAGATTGCGTTACAAGAAAAAACCACTCAAATTGAAAATCTTTGAGGCAATCTTAGTAAAAACTAGGGAATATTCATTATTTTATGTGCAAAACAAATGTGAACTCATTAACATAGAGTTAATTAAAAACATTGGGTGTATTTAAGCGATAACTTGATAAGCAATGGAACAGAAAAGACTGAAAAATAAAGTTGCGATTATTACAGGTGGTGCTACTGGTGTAATTGGCAAAGTGATGGGTATTGGAGGAGCTAGTGCATGGGCATTTGTTGAACAGGGAGCTAAAGTAATCATTGCTGACATAGATAACGAGAATGGTTATTTAACTGCTTCTCAAATCAATAAAAAAACAAATACTACGAACACAGCACTATTTATGAAAGTAGACGTAAAGATTAAATCAGACTGGGAAAAATTAATTAGCTATACAGAGCGTAAATTTGGAAGAATAGATATTCTGATTCACGCCGCAGGCAAAGCTTTAACAGGAGATATAGATAAAACAGACATATACCAATGGGACGAAATGATGGATATCCACAGCAAAGGTGTTTTTCTTGGAACTAAATGTGTTATTCCGGTAATGCGGAGGTCAAAACATGGATCGATAGTCATCGTATCCTCAATAGATTCACATGTTGGTGGATCAGGAGCAGCATATTCAGCTGCAAAAGGATCTGGTCGAACATTTGCTAAAGTTTCTGCCATTCAACTTGCAAAAGATAATATACGTGTGAATTCCGTTCACCCTGGATACACTGACACCCCTTTGTCACGTAAGTTAGTCGCAGAAATTACTGCAGATGGATCTCCTGACCCAAGAGTACCTAGAATCCCGTTAGGGCGAGTAGCCAACTCACATGAAATTGCCAAATTGATTTTGTTTTTGGCTTCCGATGAATCATCATATATTACAGGAGCTGAAGTGATTATTGATGGCGGAGTAACAAGTCAATAATACCTGTTCTACAATATCACGCCCTTATCTTGTAAATTAGCAATATCATCCCAAGAATAACCAGCTTCTATCAATATTTCCTCAGTATGTTCCCCTATCTCTGGTGCCACCCTGCGAATTGAGCTAGGAGTTTCACTATACTGAATTGGATGATTGGCTAATTTCACTTTCCCTAAAGTGGGATGATTAGTTTCTACTATATATTTGTTGGCTTGGACTTGAGGATCATCCCAAAGTTCCATGAGTTGCTGAACGGGTGCATATATAAAGTCACCTGCGGAAGACAGTATCTCATCCCATTCATCATATGTTTTGGATTCAAACACCTCATCAAGTAACTTAATCAACTCTTGATTATTTTTTGCTCTTGATTCAGTATCGATGAATTTCTCATCTTTAGCTAAGCCTTCAATTCCTAATGCACTAGCAAATGTTGGCCAATATCTATCTGCCTCCAAATTTGCCAACATCAACCAACGTCCGTCCTTACATTTATAGTAATTTGATATCGGATTATAAGCTTTATCTCTAGATGGCTTAGCTGTTAAATTTGCTTCCGAAGCAGGCTTATGAGCTGTTAGCATGCTCATAGATACTCCTAGTCCCTGAAGCCATATAGAACTGCCTAAGTGAGATGCGTCAACGCGTTGACCTACGCCTGTATCCTGGCGCGCATAAAGAGCAGCTAGCACACCCCAGCTAAGCATGATTCCACCTATTTGATCGGCTACAACACCCTGGATTGGATATGGGTCATCCCCATCAGATCCGGTTGCGTACATTAAGCCTGACCTTGCTTGGCCGACGGTATCTAAAGCCGGCTTATAAGCATCGGGGCCATCGGGGCCATATCCGCTACCAGAACCGTAAATTATTTGATTATTAATTAATTTAAGGTCTTCATAACCCAACCCAAGTCTTTCCGCGACACCCTTTCTATAATTTTGCAAGAAGATATCTGCGTCACTAACCAAATTACGTACTATTTCCACTCCCTCAGGTTGCTTTAAATCTAAAGCTATCGATCTCTTATTACGTTGATTCGCTTCAAAATATGAATTTCGACCACCTGGCAAACTTCGATCAATACCACTGAGGGTAAACATAGCTCTTCCTTGCTCACCCGACAATGCTTCAACTTTAATTACATCAGCCCCCAAATCGCCGAGCATCATTGCTGCAACTGGACCAAATTGCCAGAGCGTCCAATCAATTACTTTGATGCCACTTAATGGGCCTTTCGGTTTTCCATTTTGGAAAGATTGAGTATTACTGTCTTTATCCATAACAGCAGTTTAGCATTATGTGGTTGACAACGTGAAGATTGAAAATAAAAATGAAAATCACAAAGTGAATTCAAGATTTCCATAAATTGATTTTGTTAAACAACCAATACCAAGGAATAAATATGCCTAGTGCTGAAATTGTTTCCATAGGATCGGAACTTTTACTAGGGCAGATAGTAGATACTAATGCCACGTGGATGGCTCAGCGTTTAACTGAAATAGGAATTAACCTGTACCGAAAATCAGTCGTTGGAGATAACAAATCACGAATGTTTGATGTAATAAATCAGGCACTTGATAGATCTGATATTGTAATTTGTGGTGGAGGTTTAGGCCCTACTCAAGATGATATAACTAGAGAAGTTATATCAGAAGTCACAAATAGACAACTCATCTTAGACGAAGACTTGTTAGATACTATAGACACCATGTTTCGTAGTCGCGGATTTCTAATGACAAAGAACAACGAGAGGCAAGCTTACATACCTGAAGGTTCAATTAAGATACACAACCCAAATGGAACAGCTCCATCCTTTGCTGTGGAAGATCCTAGGGGTGTTATATTTGCTTTACCCGGAGTTCCTTTTGAACTTAAGTGGCTGTTCACAAACGAAGTTATCCCTTACTTGAAAGAAGCATTTACTCTTTCTGATGTAATAAGTTACAAAATACTTAAAGTAGCAGAATTAGGCGAGAGTAACGTCGATCATTTAATTGGAAATTTAATTGCTGATTCAAGTAACCCTACGGTTGGCGTGTTAGCACATCCAGGACAAGTAGATGTCCGTATTACAGCAAAAGCAGGGTCCTTAGAGAAGGCAAATGTTTTGATCGAACCAATAGAGCAAAAAGTTCGTTCATTACTTGGTAAACATATTTTCGCTACGGATGATGAGACTATGGAAACGGTTTTAGGTAAATTGCTAGCAAAAGACAATATCAACATTTGCTCATACGAAGATGTAACACAAGGAATGCTATGCGATAGGTTGCAAAGAGCATCGCTAGATCATTTTATTGAAGGGATAGTCGGTAATGGAATCGAAACTATCGAACGACTTAATCAAACCCATACTAAGAATACAAATACGACGCAAAATTCTGTAGAAACATTAGCTTTAAAGATTCTAAAAGATTG
>CEUZ01093530.1_pt1 | contig 29919 bp, 23 predicted proteins | sample 361511 | NCBI WGS metagenome assembly CEUZ01 (sample SAMEA2622822, study PRJEB7988) | marine metagenome | biome: marine biome (ENVO:00000447); feature: surface water layer (ENVO:00002042); material: "saline water (ENVO:00002010), including plankton (ENVO:xxxxxxxx)" | depth 5 m | reverse complement strand
ATACCTTAGGGTTCTTCTGGGTTACTACCATTCCTGCCATCACCATAGGCATAGTATTCATGAAAGCTGTGTTGGAGATGGAGATTTGGCCAATTCCGGTCGAATCTATCACTCCGGTTGATGTGCCACCGGAAATTCCTGGAAGTCTAGATTTTTTCTTAAGCCTGATTCCAACGAATCCGTTCAATTCAGCATCTGAGGGAGAATTGTTACCCCTCATAGTATTTACTCTCTTGGTGGCTACAGCCGCAGGAGCTTTGCCCCATAGTAGCCGTCAGCGTTTAGTAGATCTTGCAGAAGATGCCGCAATGATGTTTTTAAAACTCACAGATTGGATTCTTTTAACCGCACCCGTAGGTGTGTTTGGTATAATGGCACCTGTAATGGCTGGCATGGGCTTGGGGCTTCTAGCAAGTCTTTCTTTATTTGTGGCAACTGTTTTTGTGGGTCTTCTGGTATTTATATCTCTCTTCTATTTACCTCTGGTAAAATTTGTGGGCAAGAAAAATCTCGGTCAGTTTATCAAGGGAGTTATTGGGACATGTTCGTTGGGATTCTCAACTTGCAGCTCAGTTGCTTGTTTGCCAGTCATGTTTGAGGAAGCAGAGGATTTAGGGGTTTCCCCTTCGGTCGCATCGTTAGCACTTCCGTTAGGTGCAAGTATAAACCGAGCTGGCAGTGCTCTATTTCAAGGGTCCGCATTGGTTTTATTGGCAGCCCTGTCAGGGATTTCTCTCTCGGTCACCACCCTTGTCAGTGCGGGCATTGCAGGAATTTTGGTAGCCATGACTGTGGCTCCAGTTCCTTCAGCTAGCGTAATAACTTTGATACCTCTTCTTGAGATTGCTGGTGTACCGCTTACTGGGCTTGGCATTCTTCTTGGAATTGACCGAATTCCGGATATGTTCCGTACCACTTCAAATGTTATGGGTCATGTGGCGTGTTGCGTAGTGGTGGATGAGATTGTGGGTGATGAGGCAACGGCTAGCGATCTTGCTGGAGCAACAGGGCCGGAATAGAACCAATCCGATTATGGTTGTTGCCTAAAAGGATTTCAGATAGGTGAGTTTTACAACTCCAGTATTCTGAATCCAACGTGTATCTCTTGGATCAAGGACATCGTTTGTATTGTAGCCGGTGTTCAGAACTATGAACAAATCACTGCCGGGTGTGTGGATCCAATCGATCCGAATATTTGCCTGTAATTCCTCAGAAATATTATCCCACTGGACTAGTGCGTTTGCAAATATTTTTCGAGATAAGGCCCCTAAAATATTTAGTGAAAAGATGTCCGCAGAAAATTTTCCATCTTCCACCGGGATATTGATTTGGCGACGGCTAAAGGATGGACTGAGAGTTAGATAGGGTCCTGTTTTCCAAGAGGTGGACATACTGTAATCAGTCCTGGTCCCATTCCAGAATTCTCCAATCCTTAAGCTTGTTCTCCCTGAGAAAGCCCGACTCGAATTTGTACTGATAGAGCCACTAAAAGATGTGAAAGTATAATCGCCAGGGCTTAGTTTTCGTCCTGAGATGAAAGCAGGCTCTATGATACGCTCGAATTCTCTACGGACGGATAAATAGATTCGCTCGCCACTCTGGAAAGAGAACCTGAAGGGCAAAGCATGGGCCAGGGTTTGTTTGTCTCCGGCATGCCCATTGATCTGGCTAGCCCTGAGTCCAATAGCTAGTGATCGAGCCCATGTGCTGTTGTCGAATGCGGGTGTCCAGAGCATCTCTCCTTGATAGCGCATCATATTTTTACGCTTAACGAAGCCAAGGCCTGGATTGAAGTTAGGATCAACACTGTTTAGCTCAGCTCCCACCACGAACCAGCGTTCTGGGCGTATATTAACTTCCACACTTCCCGCATTGGATTCACCTGTTTCAGAGTCCCAAGCTTTAGCGAACCACCCTCTCAGGTTACTCCCTCCCCAGAAGCGTATTTGGGCATCTGTGCCGAGAACCCGGTTGTAACCGTTCCCGTTATAGATACTGGTGATAAGCCCTCCAACTGTGGTACGGGGCAGTATATCACCACGTATACGTATGACGGAGTTGTTAGAACCCCTAACCAGGCCATCCCCTGAGCCAGCGTCTTCAGTTTGGAGGCTGAGCGTACCAATTGATATCGGACCTACTTGGCCCGTTATACGTCCTCCTCCCTTGATGCCATTAGAAAGTCCCAGTCTCCGACTGAAAAATATTTCGGTCTCCCTATCGTCACCGAAAGAGAAGAGGCCACTTCTCTCCAAAAAAAACTCCCGTTTTTCAGGGAAAAATAAGCTAAATCGTGTCAGGTTTACCTGGACGTTGTCGGCTTCAACTTGGGCAAAGTCGGTATTCCAGGTTAGGTCCGCTGTAATATTGGGGGTGATACTATATTTAAAGTCGATTCCGATGTCTTTAATTATGTCGGTGTCTTGGGTTTCATATTTTTTCTGTCCACCAATGATTGCGAACGGCTTCAATTCCATATGACGGCCCTTTGGAAGATCCTTAAGCCCGGTCAGGATTGCGTATTGCGACACGTGCCTAAATCCACCTCGAAATTTTTGTGGAATGTGCGGCCAGTACACCTCTTCATTTTTTCGTCTAATGGATCTTCGAACGGCGATACCCATCTCTGGGGCATCTGCAGTAGAATAGCGGATTGTGGTGAATGGTATAGCAACCTCCAGCACCCAACCTTCTTCAGTAATGCGGGCTTGGCTCTGGTAAACGCCCTCCCAATCCCAATTCCAATCAGTTTCGTCAGTTATTAGGGCATCACCCTGGGTACCAAAAGAATTCATCTCGAATAGATAACCATTCCTCCGATCCAAATAGGTATCGAGACCAATCCAGACGTGGTCGTCTTGGCTTATGCGTCCTTCACGGTGAAAAATGCTACGCCGGATTAATTGAGGATCAGAATCGTATAGTGTGAGACCGAAGTAGATAGCTTCTTCATCGTAAGCGATACGCACTTCAGTTAGTTCGGAGGGAGGGCCACCATCTACTGGGACACGCTGCCTGAATTCAGTTATTGGGGGGATGTTTTCCCAGAAAGGTTCGTCCAGAATTCCGTCGATAGTGGGTTTTTGCTTTACGGGTACCGCGATAGCCAAAAGCGACCCTTTAGTGGCATCTCGTTGGTTTTCTTCTTGTCCAATAAGAACAGAAGGGGTGGTTGCTATAATAATGAAAGACCAGATTGCAATAGTGGCACTGGGTAACCCTCGGCAGATCATAATGTCTTCATATTTCAGTATACTTTAGCTACATAAGGTTTATCTATCATAGGGATCCTGTGAAGTGTAAAAATCACTATTCTGGGAGGAAGGGTGCAATAGTAATAATCAGGATAGTGAAGCACCAGGAACTGAAGGTGTTTGCATTTTTAAGAATAGATATTATCAGTTCTGGTTAATTCAAATACGGGAACGGAGTGTATGTATAAAAGGTATCCTTAAGGGAATACCCACAATCCTCTTTTGCGAATTAGGTGTCATGAGCAAAATTTCCATACTATTTTCGGTAACAGTTTTAGTTTTTCTGTCCTCAGGTTGCGAGAAACCCAGGTCATGGGGTGAACTCAACAGTATAATTGTGGGCACGTCCGAAGATCGGTGGGCTGTAGTTGGGGAGCTAGTAGAATTAGCCTTGGAGGCTAAGATCGTTACGGTTCGTCCCGAAAAAACTTTCATGGTAACACATCAGGATCCCTTCCAACCCGAATGGGACCGACTACAGCGGTTTAGGCAGATTTTACTTATTGGAACAGCTGATGACCCTTGGATGAAAGAAGTGTTGGCATCCACAAATCAAATTTCGTCCGACCTCCCAGATGTTTTCCAGGTGGAAGATGTATGGGCCAAAGGCCAGACTGTCACCGTGATGTTGTTGGTATCTGGAAACGCCATAGAAGCTGAACCTTTGATGGACCCCCTATATGATCTGTTGAATGACCAATATCGTGAGTGGGTAAAGAATCGAATGTTCATGACGGGCCGTAACGAGGCACTTGCAGACTCTCTGTGGGATTTGGGACAGTTCAGCATTATGCTGCCAAGGCTGTATAAAAGAAGACAAGAAGATTCAGTTTTCATGTTCCGGAATGACAACCCAGACCCATCGGAGCTAATTCGTCAGATTACAATCACCTGGCGGTCGTATTCACCAGAAGAAAAAGCTTACGGATCGGTGGGTATGACTAAAGATGATATTCTCACTTGGCGCCAAGAAGTGGCCGATGGTCATTTTGGATATCCTCAAGTCCTTGATCTTTCGCTTATAGAAATACGCCGTCTTCAGCAAGCTGATATTGTCATGGAAGAGGTACGTACGGTTTGGGCCAATCCTCCCGAAGATGCTTTTCCAGCTGGTGGACCCCTAATAACTAGAGTTATTCCCTGCAAACACCAAGACAGACATTATCTGGCTGATGCATGGCTTTATGCTCCGGGTAAAGATAAATACCAATATATCTTACAGCTTGAAGCAATTCTTAATTCCTTCAGTTGCCGTAGGCCTACAGGCTAGTTTATGGGTTGTAGCAAATGGTCATAGACTATCTGATTTCTCTTTATAAATTTATTTTTAGATATTAAAACGTAGCCTCTTTTTTGGTATTAGAGATCACTGTTGGCTACTTGATAGATGTCAGTAATTGTTTGTTTTCATTTTGTACCTAGGATGTAAATGATGGACATGATGGCCCTAAAAGAAGAAACAAATACCGATACCGGAGAAGCACGGTTGTATTACAAAATCGCTGACATATCCTTGGCTGATTGGGGTCGTAAAGAGATTCGGTTAGCTGAACAAGAGATGCCGGGCTTAATGGCGATACGCACCAAATATGGATCCCAAAAACCTTTGGCAGAGCTTAGGATCATGGGATCTCTGCATATGACCGTGCAGACAGCAGTGCTAATAGAAACCCTTGTGGACTTAGGTGCAGATGTACGTTGGGCATCTTGTAACATTTTTTCTACTCAAGATCATGCCGCCGCCGCTGTTGTGGTGGGTAGTGACGGCACTCCCGACGACCCCAAAGGTGTCCCAGTATTGGCGTGGAAAGGGGAAACCCTTGAGGAGTATTGGTGGTGTACCGAACAAGCCTTAACATGGCCTGATGGAAGTGGCCCAGACCTTATTGTAGACGATGGTGGGGACGCAACTCTTCTTATCCATAAGGGTGTAGAGTATGAAAAAGCTGGGAGGGTGCCGGATTTTGACACAGAGGCCGATCCTGAAGAATGGGGGGTTGTATTAAATCTGCTCCATCGGTCCTTGAGCAGGGATTCTAATAAATGGCATAGGATTTCTGAAAACATCCGCGGAGTTTCTGAAGAGACAACCACGGGCGTTCACCGACTCTACGAGATGGAAAAAGCAGGAGCACTTCTGTTTCCTGCTATAAACGTCAACGACTCAGTTACTAAGTCCAAGTTTGACAATATTTATGGTTGTCGTCATTCGGTCATCGACGGTTTGAATCGAGCAAGTGACGTAATGATCTCAGGTAAAATGGCGGTTGTTTGCGGTTATGGAGAAGTTGGAAAGGGCTGTGCTCAAGCATTGAAGGCACAGGGAGCCCGCGTAGTAGTAACAGAAATCGATCCCATCTGTGCACTTCAGGCGTCCATGGAAGGCTTTACAGTCCGACGCATTGAAGACATTCTTGGGGAGGCCGATATTTTTATTACCGCTACTGGCAATAGAGATGTTATCACCGCCAAGCATATTGCTGGGATGAAAGATAAGGCGATTGTTGGGAATATAGGTCACTTCGACAACGAAATTGATATGGCTGGCCTCCAAAAGATTCCTGGTATCCGAAAAAACAATATCAAGCCCCAGTATGATGAATGGATTTTTCCTGACGGTCACAGTGTTATGGTCTTAGCAGAAGGCCGTCTTCTGAATCTAGGCTGTGCTACAGGACATCCAAGCTTTGTTATGTCGGCCAGCTTTACGAATCAGGTTATAGCACAAGTCGAACTGGCACAGAATTATGGTAAATACATCAACAAAGTCTATTTACTTCCCAAGTTATTGGACGAGCAAGTAGCGTTATTTCATCTGGATAAGCTGGACGTCCGACTCACGGAATTAACGGATGAGCAAGCTACCTATATTGGCGTGGACAAAAAGGGGCCCTACAAGCCAGAGGCTTATCGTTACTAGGGGTCTTAATTTATTACCTATATATTTAAAATCGGTATTTTTGCTTGCTGGAACGTGATATTAAGCAAGTGAACTGATAGCATACACCGCCTTCTCTATGTCTTCCAGCGTATTATAAATGTGCGGACAGAGGCGGATACCTCCACCCATAGATGCACCAGCGATTTCATGGTCGAGATAAAGAGTGTTTAACGCCTCTCGGGCGTTAATGCCGTCTGGTAAGAAAACCACCACTCCAGCACTGAGCTCTGGGTCTAGGGGTGTATGGAAGCGTACCTCTGGGAGTTGGCTGGCCAAGCTTTTCTTTAAGACTGCGGCCAACTCCTTAACACGAGCTTCAACCCTTTTTGTCCCTACGGTTTCATGGAATTCTACAGCTGTGCCCACTGCAGATACAGCAGCGTCGTCTCTTTGGCCAAGGTTTTCGAATTTTCGGGCTCCGCCTTGAACAGCGTTAGCCCAACCAACTCCAACATGAGTAGGCCAAAGGTCTGCCTGGACCTCATTACGTACGTACAGAACCCCAGCCTCTTTAGGACCGAGAAACCATTTGTGAGCACTACCTGTATAGAAGTCACATCCGATATTGTGAAGATCCACCTCTAAACATCCGTAGCTCTGAGCACCATCTATCATAGCTAAGGCGCCCCGGGAATGGACCATTTTTACGATATCATTTACAGGAAGCCGTACACCTGAAATGTTAGAGGCATGGCTGAAAGATACTATACGTGTACGGTCTGTCATGGCCTTTATAAAAGGATCCAGAAGGTCCTGCTCAGTAATGGGTTCTGCAGGTGTGCTCAGCCTCATAACTGTATATCCATGTCTCTCAGCACGGACATCCCACGCAGTACTATTGGTGGGATGATTTTGATCCCACAGTAAAACTTCGTCTCCGGGTCCGAGATCTAATCCGTTTACTACTGTAGCGTTTGCGGCACTAGTGTTGCGGACAATTGCAATCTCATCGATGTCTGCACCCAGATAACGTGCAAGTGCTGTACGAGCTTCTTCTCTCAGGCGATTAAATTTCTTACGGTTGTGTGACGATGCATCTTGATCCACATCTTTGGTGAGCTCGAATACTCGTTGTTGCACAGTGAGAGGTGATGGACAGAGGTTGGCAGCGTTCATAATTACCAAGTTCTCACGGATAGGGAACATGCCTTTAACCAACTCCCAAAAATTTTCATCTGCCAAATTATTTGCCCCCATATTCTCAGTAGCCCTGCGGAGGCGATCCATGCGAAAACGAGATTCAGATTCAAGATTGGAACCTGTAATTGGAAAACAGAGGTCCTCTCCCCTCAGGAGTTCTGGAGAGGACAATGATGCTGCCATTCCTCCAGTCACATGACCTAGGAAATTCCGTCGGCTGTAATTGCTCATAGTAATTCTCCGGGCCAATCGCTTATTCTGCTACAGGTAAAGTAGTGAGCATGTAATATACATAACAAATTCTGATAGCCCCCAGGTCAATGCTGTATCAATTATTTCTATCTCTGTGCTTCTAGGAATTTGATGTCTCAATCATAGTGTGATTTCCGGGATATTTTGCTTTCTAAGCTCTGGTTGTTGGATATATGTGTTGGTTATTGGCAATTTTTTTGAACCCTAAGTCGCATTGTTACGCCATTGACACATCCAACACTTTGTGGCCTTTCCGCACACGATGTAAAATGAAAGCTTGTCGTACGCTTCTTCCACCAAGAAACGTGTTCAGCCTATTTCTCAACCAGGATCTTTAAGTTAAGCACTGTGAGCTTCGTCCATCTCCACACACACTCTGAATACTCTCTCCTAGACGGAGCTAACCGTCTCACCGATCTCGTTCACCAGGCTAAAGAATACGAGATGCCCGGGCTAGCTCTTACGGACCATGGGTGCCTTTTTGGTGCCTGGACGTTTCATAAGCTAGCTAAGAAGGAAGGTATCAAACCAATAATCGGGATGGAAGCTTATGTTGCTCCCGGTGATCGCCGTGACCGTACTAGATCCAATCGGATAGAACGACCTTACTACCATCTAGTTTTATTGGCCCGAGACATAGAAGGATATCGGAATCTGATGAAACTATCTTCTATCGGATACACGGAAGGTTTTTACCACAGGCCACGGATAGATCGAGAAGTTCTAGCAGCACATTCTGAAGGGTTAATTGTCAGCTCAGCATGCATGGCAGGAGAAGTGGCCAATAATATTATGGCTGACAATTGGGAAGGAGCCAAAGAGTCCGCTGACTGGTATGCGAATCTATTTCAAGATCGCTACTACCTAGAGGTTCAGGCTCACGATTCCGAAGGCCAAGCGGATCTCAATACCAAGATCTTTAAGTTGTCTGAAGAGATGGGATTGCCGGTCGTTGCTACAAATGATGCTCACTTTTTAGAAATGGAAGATCATGAGGCCCACGATGTTCTTCTTTGTATTGGCCTTGGGAGGGATCGAAGCGACCCTGATCGTATGCGCTATGACCAAGGACTCTATTTCAAGAGTGCAGGAGAGATTGCCGAACACTTTCCTGATCGCCCCGATGTGCTTGATAATACTTTAAAAATTGCAGAAGAAGTTAATCTGGGCTTTAAAAAGAGTTATCACCTGCCAGCATTTCCTTTGCCCAAAGACCATACGGACGAAAATGGTTTTCTAGTACATATAGCAACTGAAGGTGCCAAAAAAAGGTACGGAGAGCCACTCCCAGAAGCTGTACAAGAGAGACTGGACTACGAACTTGGTGTCATAACTGAGACTGGATATGCGGGATATTTTCTAATCACCTGGGATTTCATCGATTGGGCACGACAAAATGGCATCCCGGTTGGGCCAGGACGTGGTTCGGCTGCAGGATCTATTGTGGCTTATGTGCTTTGGATAACCAATTTGGATCCTTTGGAATTCGGGCTCCTATTCGAGCGTTTTCTTAACCCTGAACGGATATCGATGCCTGATATTGACATCGACTTCTGCTACCAACGCCGAGCAGAAGTGATTGGTTACGTTAAAGAGAAGTATGGTCAGGATGCTGTTGGGCAGATAATCACGTTTGGAACTATGAAATCCCGAGCTGTAATCCGTGATGTGGGGCGGACCCTTGGTTTCGAGCCCTTTGAAACAGATAAAATTGCCAAAATGATCCCCAACGCTCCAGGTCAGACGTTTACAGTGGAAAAGGCTGTAAAAAAACTTAAGGATGTTAAGAAGCTTTACGATAGGGGGGGTAGGCATAAGAAGCTTTTTGACTACTCGATGACACTTGAAGGCCTTTCAAGACATTCTTCAGTTCACGCTGCTGGTGTGGTAATAGCTCCTGGTCCTCTGGATGATTATGTGCCGGTCTGTATTCAAACCGGAAAGAATGATCCTAATGGAGATTCCAACGACGTCATGCATGTAACTCAGTACGACATGAATTGTCTGGAGGACGTTGGAATGCTAAAAATGGATTTCTTAGGCCTAAAGACCCTCACTGTAATTCATGATACGGTCGAATCTGTAAAAAATAGATCAGGAGAACTGAGAAATCCTGAGAGTGGTGAGATATATGAATCCATGGACCAAGTTCCTCGAGATGATCCTGCAGTTTATAAGATGTTAGCGGGTGGTGGAACAGCTGGTGTTTTCCAGTTCGAATCAAGATTAGCAATAGATAAGTTAAGGGCTATGAGATGTGACCGTTTTGATGACTTAGTTGCTACTAATGCACTGATTCGACCGGGGCCGCTCGACTCAGGAATGACCGATAGGTATATCAGGCGCAAGTTGGGAGAAGAACAGGTTAGCTACGATCACCCAGACCTCCAGCCCGTACTGGAGTCCACCTATGGCATTATTGTCTATCAGGAACAAGTTATGCGCATTGCCAACATCTTGGCAGGCTACAACCTGGCCGAAGCAGATGTGCTACGTAAAGCGATGGGCAAGAAGATATCTAAGCTTATCAAAAAAGAGCTTACTCAGTTTGTTACCAAGTCAGTAGGGCGTGGTGTAGACAAAAGTATTGCTGAGAGCTTAGCTGAACAGATTGAGACATTCGGGCGTTATGGTTTTAATCTTTCTCACTCAGTTGCCTATTCGCTTCTATCTTATCATACGGCTTGGCTTAAGGTGCATTTTCCGGCTGAGTTCATGGCTGCCATGCTTTCAGCTGTGCTGTCCAATACCGATGATGTGGTTAAGTACATCGGCGAATGCCGTGATTTACCTAGATATATACCACGACTTAATGATGGCATCGAAGTGCTTCCTCCAGATGTAAATGAGTCAGGGTGGAAGTTTACAGCAGTGGGGGCCACCCAAATACGATTTGGGCTGGGAGCTGTTCGTGGAGTTGGATTAAGCGCAGCGCAGTCAATCTTGATAGCTCGTAAAGATGGACATTTTGGAACCATGTTTGACTTTCTAGAAAGGATTGACCTAAGGGCTTTAAACAAGCGATCTGTAGAGGCTCTTATTGCCGCAGGTGCTCTAGACTCATTTGGGCATCGCTCACAACTTCTTGAGGGGCTCGAGACCGCTTACTCTGAGATTAGTGCTCGCAGATCTGAGGCTGCTGCTGGACAGGGATCCCTTTTTGATATTAGCGGTGTATCTATCGATAGAATTGATCCTGGATTACCAGAAACTCCTGAGTGGCCTGAGCAAGAACGCTTAAAAAGAGAGAAAGAGGCCCTAGGGTTTTTTATTTCTGGACACCCTTTGGAACAGCATCGTGATTTAGTCATGGCTTTCAATAGGCTGAATTCAGGAAATCTGAAGGATTACATTGGTCAGCCTGTGCATTTGGCTTGTGTTGTTACTAAGGTGGATCGGCAAATATCACGTAGAGATAGTTCAGAGTGGGGTAAGATCACTGTGGAAGATTTTCATGGAACTACTACAGTTCTCGCTTTTAAGGAGAGTTGGCTCAAATACAGGGGGACACTCCTGCAGGACGCTTCAGTTCTTATCGTTGGAAAAGTCAGTGGAAGAGAGCGGGACGAGGAAGATCCGCCTGTATTTCTTGAAGAAGCTATTGTGCTGGAAGATGTTGCGAACAGCGATAAACTGATTCTTGAAATTGAGGTTTTTGGTGGGACATCGCTTGATGCCAGTGTGTTTGCAGACGCTAAAAAATTATTGATGTCTAATCCTGGAATGGTTCCGGTTGAACTTACGGTGGGTAGCAATAATGGTGCCCCAGAACCACTGCTTAGATCACGAACATTGAGAGTTAATCCCAATATGGAAACACTCGGAGAACTTAGGGGCATGTTTGGCAACGCACATGTACGACTTGTAACTCCGGGGAATATCAACAGGCGTGCAAGTTATCCGAAATCGAATCAATTGCCTTAAGAAATCAGGTGATTCCCTAACATCCGTTGTTACAAGCTCGTTACGTAAGTCCGCACAACTCGTTACAGGCATCCGTTAATCTATCCCTGTCCCTATAGATCATTTTGCCACCCTCTTTTCTATTATGAGTGCGTCAATACAAATGAGCAGATCGCTAAATATACGAGCGGCAAGCATTTTTATGGCTGTGGCCGGATCGTTGCTTATTGCAAAGAATGCACATGCTCAAGAAACAAGTATCAGCGGTCTTTTTTTTGGAGATTATTTTGCGACAACCAGTCACCATAATGACCAGATAGAAGGATCTAATGGTTTTCGGTATCGCAGGCTTTATCTGAATATCAACACACGCTTCAATTCTTCGTGGGATAGTCGTGTGCGCTTTGAATCAAATTCTCCTGGCAACTTTACTTCCTCTGCCAAGGTGGAGCCATTTATAAAAGACCTATGGGTCCGTTGGAGGAGGGGTCGCCATAGCATCATTATGGGTCTTTCCTCTACACCAACGAAAGCAACGCTTGAATCGGAGTGGGGATACCGCAGTCTAGAGAAGACTCCGCTCGATCTATATAAATACGGATCATCGAGAGATCTCGGCGTGGCTTTTAAGGGTAGCTTCGATGAAGGACGCAAATTCCGTTACCATGCTATGGTCGGGAATGGCTCGGGGACCAAGGGTGAGGCTAACAAAGGTAAAAAGGTAGCAGTTGCCCTGACGCTATACCCGGCTAGTAATCTGGTTTTTGAAGTAGAAGCAGAGCACGAGGAACGACCAGGCGATACCGATCGCAGGACACTGACAGGCATGGCCGTGATCAAGGGTGATCGCGGCAAGATAGGACTCATGTTTGCCAGGCATTTTCGAGAGTCATCAGGCTTGAATGCCGGCATGCGTGCTTCCTATGACAAGCAAGATGTTTTCTCGGCATTTGGGATACTCAGGGCCAGTCCTAAGATTAACTTAGTTGCTCGCTGGGATCGGCTTTTAGACCAGGTCCCAGGTGGAGAAAAAATCAGCTATATCCCCATAGCTGAAGATTCCAAGGGAAATTTAATTCTTCTAGGTATTGACGTTGGTTTACATGACAATATCCACGTAATCCCAAATTTAGAAGTTGTTACTTATGATGAAGCCAACATCAAATCAGATGTTTTTTTCAGAACCACATTATCTGTCACTTTCTAATCTGGCCTAGCACTTGATGATGTTTTCACTCACAGGCATATAAACAAAGGAAAACTACCAATCATGAGATCAGTATTGTTAACTCTGGGTATAATATTCATATACGGATGCGGGCTCGGGTCTGACAACGAAAGATCTTCTCGTATTCTTATAGAGAATAAAGGCTCTGACACCATAGTTAATGTTGCCCAGGCTTGGGCTGAAGCATATTCAGAGATTGTCCCTAATGTTGCAGTTGCTGTTACCGGTGGAGGTTCAGGAACCGGAATTTCTTCTATGATAAACGGCACTGTAGATATAGCTAACTCAAGCCGTAAAATGCGTGATAGTGAGCTAGAGAGTGCACGAGAAAGAGGTGTTGACCCAATCGAGTTCATAGTAGGATACGATGCATTAGCGGTATTCCTGCATTCTGATAATCCGATCGAAGAATTATCTATTGCGCAACTTGCGGACATCTACGGCGAGAACGGAACGATAGATACGTGGGATGAACTAGGCATAACTGTTCCAGGTTGTCCCAGTAACGAGATCGCTCGAGTGAGCCGGCAGAATAACTCTGGAACATATGCCTATTTTAGAGAGACGGTGTTGGTTGATAAAGAATACAAATTGGGATCTCGAGATATGCATGGATCTAAGGATGTTGTAGATCTTGTGGAGAACACTCCTTGTGCTATTGGATACAGCGGGCTGGCCTATTCCACAGAACACGTGAAGATGGTTTGTGTCTCTACCTATGTGGGGGAGTGTGTTCTGCCATCTGTACCTACAGCTGTCGATGGATCATACCCCATTGCGCGGCCACTCTTCATGTATACGGCCGGACAGCCGGAGGGTGTTATTGCTGACTATATGAATTGGATTCTAGGTGAGGTTGGCCAATGTATTATTGTTGGTAAAGGATATGCCCCTTCGCAAGCTGTAAAGTGTGTATGAAATAAACTGTTCATATAAAAAAATGCTTGATGGTCTATTATGAATTATGAAAAGAGAATGGAAGAGGATCTCGACGAGATCCGAAACGAGGTTGGAGATGTAATTGAACGAGTAGAGGGTCAGGTACAAGATGCCGTCAAGGCTCTCTTGGGTGATAGGATTGAGTTGGCCAACCAGGTCATCCTGGGAGATCGGCTTGTTAATAGCCAAATCAGACAAATTGATCAACTATGCCATGCTTTCATTGTACGCCATGCTCCGAGTGCAGGCCACCTGCGATATGTCTCAGCAGTACTTCGTTTTAACATTGCCTTGGAGCGGGTGGGTGATTACGCCAGTACCATGGGGCGTGAAATTGTACAGTTGTCAGGTATGCCCTCCGGCCAAGTGTCTCGAGATATAGAGCTAATTAGCAAGCAATCTCGCATGAGTCTTGCCCAAGCGCTCAAATCTTTCCGTAATGCGGACGTTGCTATGGCGAGAAATACCCACGGACTATCAGAACAAACTGACGCTGTCCTAGAAAATGCCTTCAGTGATCTTATTGCTGTGGGTGAACGTCAAGAGATGTCACTCCGAGATATTTTCGGACTGTTGCGCATAATTAATCTTCTCAAGCGAGTTGCTGAGCAAGCCGATAATATCTGCGAGCATACAGTATTTGCTTATACTGGAAAGTTGGATCCCCCAAAAGTATTTCGTGTCCTTTTCTTAGATCAACTGAACAACTGTGCGAGCCAAATAGCAGAGGGTTATGCTCGCAAAGCTTTTCCTGAGAGTGGTGAGTATTCGAGTGCAGGTATTAGTTCGGCGACAGGGTTGGGCTCTGGATTGAAGGCATTTCTAGACCAAAACGGCATTGACGTTCAGAGAAAATATCCAAAGAAGTTCAGATCTCTTGATGGGGTTATTCCACACTATCACATCGTAGTTGTATTAGAAAATGGGGTAAGTGAACACATCCGACACATCCCATTCAGGACAGTTTTACTCGAATGGGATCTGGGTATTGAAAAGACGGATTTGGAAGAAAAACTGACTGAAGAACAGTTCGCTAAGTTATTCCAGGAAATTGCCCACAGAGTTCGTGATCTAATGCAAACCCTAAGAGGGCCCCGTGCCCGCTGAAGGAAGTTCAATTAGCACTGATAGTAACTTAAGCCCGGTATATCTTGATCGGCGCGGATGGGATTGGTATCTAGATAAGATCGTCTCCATACTGGTTTTTGTGGGTGGCATATCTGCTATTATTCTTATTATAGGGATCTTTGTATTCATTACACGCGAAGGCCTTGGTTTCATCACTGGAACCATGGAGGTCAAGGAGTTTTTCACTTCTCCTGAATGGCGCCCCACATCCCAAATAAAACCCACATATGGCATTCTTGCTCTCATAGCAGGTACGGCCAGTGTTACCGGGTTAGCGATGATAGTGTCAGTACCATTTTCTTTAGGTGCCGCAATATTTATCAGTGAATTTGCCACACCACGCCTGAGGGAATCTCTGAAAGTATTGATAGAGCTTTTGGCTGCTATTCCATCTGTGGTTTGGGGATTCATTGGTCTTTCTATAATGAATCCCCTGATCATCCAAATTTTCAATGTTCCGGTGGGGCTTAGTGCCTTGAATTCTGGGGTCATACTAGGTTTGATGGCCGCTCCCATCATGACAACGATAGCCGAAGATGCTCTCAAGGCTGTTCCTGATACTTACCGAGAAGCTGCCGAAGCAATGGGTGCTACAAGGTGGCAGGTTGTTGTTAAGGTAGTTATTCCTTCTGCTAAAAATGGCCTTATGGCGGCTATTCTTCTTGGTGTAGGGCGGGGATTTGGAGAAACTATGGCTGTTCTTATGGCAAGTGGCCATTCCCTCAATATTCCCACTAGCCCATTTGATTCTGTGCGAGCCCTAACAGCTACTATTGCAGCAGAACTTGGAGAAACAGCGGTAGGATCCGATCACTATCAGGCCCTGTTTACACTGGGCATTCTTTTATTTGCTGTCACTTTTGTAATAAATCTTATAGCTGATCTTGTGGTAAGAGGGATAGGAGAAGAGCGGTGAGCATGTTCACGTCAACTGCCCTAAACGAACATAACCGTAAAGTAGAAGGGCTTTTTCGAGCTCTCTTTTTGTTAATGACTATTCTATTAGTCATTCCTGTCATCCTGATCCTAGGTGTGCTTGTTTCGAAGGGTGGCCCAGTTCTATCCTGGGATTTTCTATTTACTGAGCCAAAGAATGGAATGACAGCGGGGGGTATCTTACCAGCACTAATTGGGACAGTTTGGTTAGTAGCGGTTGCACTGCTAGCTTCAGTTCCCGTAGGAGTGGCCGCGGCTGTGTACCTTTCTGAGTATGCACCAGACAATTGGTTTACCAGGATTATAAATCTGGCCATTATCAATCTAGCCGGTGTTCCATCTATTGTTCATGCACTATTTGGCGTAGGTGCTTTTGTGACTTTCGCCAAATTTGGTACTAGCATCTTAGCGGCCAGTCTCACGCTTGCTGTTATGACGCTTCCAGTAGTTATTGTTGCTACTAGGGAATCCCTGCAGGCAGTTCCCTATGCTTTCAGGGAAGCCTGTTGGAACATGGGTGCTACAAGGTGGCAAACGATTTGGCGCGTTGTTCTTCCTAATTCGATAAGTGGTATTCTGACGGGTATTATTCTGGAGGTATCACGAACCGCAGGGGAAACAGCGCCTATTATGTTTACTGGTGCGGCATTCTTTCTTCCCTTTTTGCCGCAAGGTGTCCTCGATCAGACCATGGCTATGTCACTTCATCTGTTTGTCATCGCAACTCAAGTTCCAAACGTTCCCGAAGTGCTTCCCTATGGTGTCGCATTAGTCTTGATTTCAATGGTGCTCTTGATGAATGCTTCTTCAATTGCTCTACGCGTTTATCTACGAGGCAAGAAGAAATGGTAAATGTCCCCCCGAAGGTCGCGGTTCGAGATCTCCATGTTAAATATGACGACAGAGAGGTGTTGGGGGGAGTTAGTTTGGAGATCAAGTCTAATGAGATATTTGGTATCATCGGACCTGCGAACAGTGGCAAAACATCTTTTTTGCGTGCTATAAATCGTATGGATCTCTTCGATTCGTCTATGACAGTGAATGGTCATATATACTTCAACGGTATGGATATTCAGAAGATCAAGAATGTATATAATTTGCGAAAACGTATTGGGGTTGTATTCCCGCTACCAGTAGGATTGCCCCTGTCAGTTTATGACAACGTAGCCCTAGGTCCTCGCATCTCAGGGATCAAGAAACGCTCTAAGCTCGACGATATAGTTGAGCGTTGCCTGAAAAGGGCCGCTTTATGGGATGAAGTTAAGGATCGCCTCGATGCATTAGGCAGTCTCCTCTCTGGTGGACAGCAACAACGCCTCACAATCGCACGTGCTCTATCCCAAGACCCCGAACTTCTTCTTCTCGACGAATTCTCAATCGCTGTTGATCCTGTTACTACAATGAGGATTGAGGATGTTCTGAGAGATCTGAAGGAAGAGCTTACTATTATTATGGTCACTAATTTGGTGCAGCAGGCACGACGTTTGGCTGACAGGACAGCTTTCTTCTTAAATGGAAAATTGGTTGAGATTGGGGTTACAGAAGAACTATACACTGGTACCGTCAAGGATCAGCGAACTCGTGACTATTTGGATGGTCGTTTTGGTTAAGCATGAACAGATAGCCATCGAGACCAAAAAATTGAGTCTTTGGTACGGCACGTTTCAAGCCCTCTTTGAGGTGAGTCTCCAAATAAGAAAAGGCATGATAACGTCCTTGATTGGTCCGTCTGGGTGTGGTAAAACTACCATACTACGTACTATTAACCGGATCAATGAGAGATTTGGTGACTACGTCCGTATTCAAGGCTCGGTTGAAGTTTTGGGCCATAACGTATTCGATCCAGGGGTTGACCTTTCTCGATTACGTAGAGAAGTGGGAATGGTATTCCAGAGACCAAATCCTCTTCCGCTTTCCGTTAGAGATAACGTGCTTTTCAGCCATCGCCTACATTATCGGGACAAGAAATTATCTGTGGCTGACGAGAACGACATAGTCCAGAGTTCTCTCGAGAAAGTTTTATTGTGGGATGATGTGAAAGACAGATTGGATAGAAAGGCTACCCTTCTCTCATTGGAGGAGCAACAAAAACTATGCATTGCTCGTCTTTTGCCAGTCAAGCCATCCCTGCTTCTCATGGATGAACCGACTTCAGCACTTGATCCTGAAGCTACTCAGGTTCTCGAAGATCTGATTTGGGGGTTGCGGGGGGATTACACAATTCTCATTGTCACCCACAACATGGCTCAAGCCCGTCGCGCCAGTGAAGAGTGTGCATTCATGCTTTTGGGAAAAATGATTGAACATGCCCCCACGGACGAACTCTTCCTAACGCCCAGGGTCCAAGAGACTGCCGATTACATAGAAGGCAGATACGGTTAATCAAGGGTTCAGGTTCTTTGTAGATTGATCTGTCTGTAACCTAAACATAAGCACCTCGGTCCGCGAAAAAATGAGAAAGAACTAAATGAGGATATCTTGATTACGATCACCCCTGTTTCTCGAGCTTTGGTCCCGGTTAATTCTAAGGCCGCTGCTCGGATAAGCACGCGTAATTATGACGAATTCCAGGGAGACGATGAAATTTGGAATTTCGTCCAAGCAAATCCCACGAGTGTTTTAGGGATTACTATGCCCCAATGTGACGTACCTTCACTGAACGATATTGGCAAAGAAGATTTGGCTACGTCCTTGACTAGAGCCAAGCTTAATATGGCAGAGCTTATTAAGGGTGACTTAACAAGAGAAATTAAAAACATACTTTGGGCATATGAAATTGAAGATCCAAGGCATTCCAAAGGCCCTCAAATTGGCCTAGGAGGCATGGCTCGTACAGACCAAATTCGCACTGAGGCCACACCCCAGGGATCGATTATCCGTAATGAGGGCATCCGTGAGGGAAAAGCTCGAGGTCGGGCCGATATCATCAAAGCAACAAATACTATTATCGGGACTGTTAACAACGCCATTGATGATGTGTCTGGTGCTATTCAGGCCACACTTAGGGCACATGCTGATTCTACTTCACCTGATTTTGAAGTTACCGATTCCCGGGATGTGCAACACCGGGTCTGGATACTGGATGATCCAACGACGATTGCATTTTTTATACAACTTTTTTCTCAAGAACCGCATGCTTATGTGGCTGATGGAAATCATCGCAGTGCGGCAGCGGTTATGCTGGGATATGAAAATTTTTTGACGGTATTTTTCCCTGCTGAAACCATGAACATCTACCCATATAATCGTCTTGTTTCTGAGGTAGAAGATCTGAATCCAGAAATTTTATCTGCAGTAGCGAAAAAATTTGAGGTCACGGAATTGTTTGGCACCAAAACCTATCAGCCCACTGAAACGCATCAGATTGGGATCTACTCAGCCGAGAAAGGTTGGATGCGTTTGTGTCCACTCCCAGAAACTTTCGATCCAAAAAATGCTGTGGATGCTATTGATGCAAATATTGTACAACGCAATCTCTTTTCTGAAATTTTTGGGATCGAAGATCCAGGAGACCCTAGATTAACTTTCGTAGGAAGCAATAAAGATGTTGTCTGGCTCCAGGATGCTGTGGATGAAGGTAGGGCTGCCTATGCGGTCACCCTGGCTGCGGTAACGATGGAACAATTTATTGAAGTGTGTCGTCAGAATCGCCGAATGCCTCCCAAATCAACTTGGTTTGAACCTAAGATTCGCAGTGGCCTTGTTATGGCACTTCTGTAAAAATGATGATAGAAGATATCGTATAAGAAAGTGAGTTATGGCATGAGCCACGATCTAAATGGTCAGCATGAAAGCAATGGATCAAACCAGGTTTCATGGTGGGCCAAAGGCCTTCTGTTTGAGAATTGTAATTGTCAGGTAGTATGTCCTGGACATATGCATTTTTCTAACAAATGTACGCATGAGCGCTGTATCGGTTACTGGGCACTACGGATAGACCAGGGATTATACGGCGATATCGATCTCACAGGCATAAAAGCTGTTGTTGCCTACGATTGTCCGCAACACATGATTTCAGGTGGATGGACTCAAGCGATAATAATCGATGATAATATGTCAGATGATCAGCATGATGCTATCGTTTCTATTATAACTGGCCAAGTGGGTGGTCCATGGGAAACTCTAGATCGTTTTGTCGAAAAAAGGCTCCCCATAAAAAATCTATCCATAGATATCGTGGACGAAGGTGTTGCTAAAAAAGTTGTTATAGAAGGAATGCTGGATGGTAAGCTAAGGGACATCAAAGGCAGGGATCGAGCTCAGCCAGTTACTTTTCAGAACATCTTCAATCAGATCCATTCTCCAACGCAAGTGATTGCCCAGGGAGACACGCGTTATGATGACGGTGAAATAGCAATTTTTACTGAAGGCACTCATGCTCTCCATTCTAATTTTGATTGGATAGTCAAGGGAGCATAACGAGCTTGATAGCTAATATTCATATTGAGGGTTCGGGTATTTTATTAACTACCTTTATGTGGATCCTCATGATGACTGTCATGATGGCTCCTGTTGTTTTTCCGTGGATTGTTAATTTTGCTGAGTTTACCCGTGATATAGAGTCTGGCGCCTTCCGATATGGTTGGATGGCTTTATTTTGTTCAGGATACCTTGTTCTATGGTCGGCCTTCAGTTTAGTGGGGGCATTGCTACAGTTAAGCCTGCGATCATGGGGCTTGTTGGGAGCTTCTGCGGCGTTATCAACGCCTTTGGCAGGGTTTATTCTAATAGGAGCGGGGACTTATCAGTTAACGCCACTTAAGAATGCTTGCCTAAGGCATTGTCGAAATCCTATGGGATATTTTCTTTCACGTTGGCGTGATGGCCCAACAGGAGCATTTCGTATGGGTATTTCCCATGGGTTTTACTGTGTAGGATGCTGCTGGGCACTTATGCTAACCGTCTTTGGGCTTGGATTAATGAATTTAATGTGGATGGTAGCCCTCATGTTATTGATAAGTGTGGAGACTTTTGCTCCACGTGGTGAGCAATTTGGGAAAATAGCGGGGTTAGCACTTGTGGTTTGGGGGCTATTTCTCCTCGGTGGAAGGCAAATAATTTCCATTATTGGATAGAACAATATGTCCAGAAAACGTAAAATAACGGGCGCCAGCCTGAGAAATGCTTTTCACGATATTATTTGGCCTCGTCGTAAGCTTATTCTCCTCGGTATTTTTCTGATTCTTATTAATCGGTTAAGTGGGCTTGTCCTCCCAGCATCCACCAAATACCTGGTTGATGAAGTATTAGTGCAAGGGCAGATCGACCTTCTCTTTAAATTGTTGGGCTTACTGACGGTTGCTATTGCATTTCAGGCTGGTACATCATTTCTACTGACCCTGCTTCTTAGTGTTGAGGCTCAGCGCTTAATCGCCGATCTCCGTGCTCAAGTCCAGAAGCACGTCATCCAATTGCCAGTTCGGATCTTCGACGACTCCAAAACAGGCGAATTGGTTTCTCGGATAATGGATGACGTAGAGGGGGTAAGGAATTTAGTTGGCACCGGACTAGTACAATTGGTCGGAGGTGCGGTTACTGCAGTTGTTGCTTTTATTTTTTTAGTGCGGATAGATCCGGTTATGACCATCCTCGCCCTTGTCCCACTTTTTCTTTTTGGAGTCGTATCCTTTAATGCATTCAAATCATTGAGGCCCGCCTTTCGTCGTCGCGGTGAGATTCGTGCTGAAGTCACCGGGAGGCTCACGGAATCCCTGAGTGGAATCAGGGTGATCAAGGGTTTCCACGCCACAGACAAGGAAGGCAAAATATTTGAGGATGGTGTTCTCCGTATTTTTGATAATGTGAGGACTACACTTACAACATCTAGCACAGTCACCAGTTTCGGAACTCTGTTCGTGGGATTCGCCAGTGTGCTTATTATGGGTTACGGTGGCCGTATGGTCCTCCAGGATTTACTTACTCTAGGAGAGTTGTTCTCGTTCACCTTGTTTATGGGTTTTCTGGTCGCGCCAATTATCCAGGTGTCCAATATTGGCACTCAGATGACCGAAGCTTTCGCAGGCCTTGATCGAACTTCTGAACTTCTCGCTTGGCCTGTTGAAGATGACGATCCACTACGTACTGAAGTGATGCCAACAATTGAGGGCCACGTAATCTTCGAAGATGTTTTCTTTGCTTACGAAGAGGATAAGCCGGTACTCGAGGGTATCAATTTTGAGGCGGATCCCGGAAGTGTTATTGCCTTGGTGGGAAGTTCTGGATCTGGAAAGTCAACCTTGGCTGGATTAGCGGCCACATTCCTTACCCCAGACTCTGGCCGAGTACTAATTGACGGTATCGACCTTGCCACTGTGCGATTGGCTGGTTATCGGAAACAACTTGGGTTGGTACTCCAAGACGACTTCCTCTTTGATGGCACTATCAGAGAAAACATTTTGTTTGCCAGGCCGGACGCTTCGAATGAGGATGTAGAATCTGCTGCTCGGCAGGCCTATGTAACCGAATTCACTGATCGCTTCCAAGAAGGCTTGGATACCTTAATTGGAGAGCGGGGAGTAAAGCTTTCGGGGGGGCAGCGCCAGCGTGTTACTATTGCCAGGGCTATCCTTTCTAACCCTCGGATTCTACTGCTAGATGAGGCAACTTCGAGCCTAGACACAGAAAGTGAAGCACTGATACAAAACAGCCTGGGACAGTTGCTTCAAGAACGCACCACGTTCGTTATTGCTCATAGGCTTTCAACTATCCAGCGAGCCGATCTTATTTTGGTGATTGAGGACGGTAAAATTGTGGAGCGGGGTAAGCACGAAGAGCTGATTGCTGCTGCCGGACGTTATTACCAGCTTTACACAGTGCAGGCCAGGATATAGATAAGAGTTTTTAAAGGTTGATTTTTAGTATGCTTTAAGCCTTCCTGATTTTATGAGAGAATCTGGAACGTAGTTGTGCAATTTTAGGATCAATGGTCAGCTTACAGTAGGGTTGTTGTCCGTTTTTACTGTAATATTTCTGATGGTAATTTTCAGCTGGATAAAATTCCTGAAAAGGCAGAACTTCAGTTACGATAGGGTTTTCCCATATTTCGTTCTTGATAAGTTCAGAGATTTTGGATTTTGCAGATTCTTGTTGTTTATGAGAATGATAGAAAATAACTGAACGGTATTGGCTCCCGATATCATTGCCTTGTCTATTGAGTGTGGTAGGGTTGTGAGTGGCGAAGAAAACATCGAGAATTTCTCGGTAGTCAGTTACATCAGGTTCAAACTGAATTTGTACCACTTCTGCATGTCCGGAGTTTCCAGAGCATATATCTTGGTAGCTAGGGTTAACGATGTGGCCACCAGATGCTCCAGAAGTCACCATGTCTACTCCTTCCAAGAGTTCATAGACAGCTTCCAGGCACCAGAAACAACCCCCTCCCAGTGTAGCAATCTCAAGTTGTTTTTTACTCACTCAAATAGATCTCATTGTCAGTTACTATATACATTATTGAGGGTATTTTAATATCAAACTTATTAAGCGGCTGCAACACACTCAATTTCGACGCGAGCTTGGGCAGCAAGGCCGTTAACTCCTACTGCTGCACGGGCAGGCTTGTTTTCCGGGAAGAATTCCTTATACACTTCATTCATGGCCCCCCATTCGGTCATGTCTGCAAGGAAAACTGTACATTTAAGCACTCTGTCCATAGAGGATCCGAATTCCTCGAGAGCATCCTTAATCTTTGTAAGCGCCGTACGTGTTTCAGGCTCGATTCCTCTTTCTGGTCTAGTGCCTAGCTTTCCAGATATAAAGAGTAGTTCTCCATAGCGAACACCTTCGGATAGTGAACTGCCTGAGTTGAGATATTCTGGTTCTGGGCTAACGTACTCCGGTGTTAGATCAGTATCTACGGACACGCAATTAACGATTGTGAGCGCCAGGATAAGTACGAGTGATCCTCGAGGCATTTTGATTCTCCTAATCATATAAATGTTTTCTTAGGGCAATTCGTTGATAATCTATCTAAATACGGATGTTTAATTATTAGTTGGTGGATAGCAACTTGCATGCTATCGCTTACTTATACACAATAACAGATGTTAAAGATGGGCGATGTCCCACTGAAGACAAAAGAGGTGGCGGTGTCATACAAGAAATCAGAGATGTAAAATATGAACAACTTGATGAAATCAATGTTTGTGGCCATTGCAGTCGAGGTCATGTTAACTGTTTCTCCTATAACTGCCCAGGAGAACATATTAGGCCCTCATCATGAGTTGGCACGGGATATCCTTGAAGAGTTAGTCGAAATCAACACTGTGGACTCAGCTGGAACCACTATTGCTGCCAAAGCCATGGCGACTCGTTTACTTAATGCCGGATTTCCATCTGAAGATGTTCATGTGGTGGGCCCAAACGATCGGAAAATGAATTTAGTAGCCCGTCTTCGGGGAAAGGATTCCGGAAGGCAGCCTATACTTCTGCTAGCCCATCTCGATGTTGTGGAAGCCTTGCCAGAGGATTGGAGTATTGATCCGTGGACGTTACTTGAATCCGATGGCTACTACTATGGGAGAGGGGTTACTGATGACAAAGACGAGGCAGCTATATATACCGCAAACCTGATTCGGTATAAACAAGAAGGCTTTACACCGGATAGAGATATAATTATAGCACTGACCGCAGATGAAGAGGGCGGTCAGTTTAATGGTGTACAATGGCTACTACAGAACGAGAGAGAACTTATAGATGCTGGGTATGCTCTCAACGAAGGTGGCGGCGGGGCAATCAAGAACGGCAAGCACCAATTAAACTCAGTTCAGGCAAGTGAGAAGGTATACAACAGCTTTAAGCTTAGGGCTACAAATTCAGGGGGACACAGTTCTCTTCCTCGACAAGATAATGCCATTTATGACATCATGAATGCTCTTTTATCGATTAGTGAATACCGTTTTCCAGTCATGCTTAACGAGGTTACCAGAGCTTACTTTAATGGAACGGCCGAGGTGGAGGGTGGAAATATTAGATCTGCTGTCCTTACTATGCTTGCTGATCCTCGAAACGTTCCTGCACTGGAAAGAGTCCAAGTGTTTCCACACTACAATGCCCGTATGAGGACTACCTGTGTCGCTACCCGTTTGAATGCAGGCCATGCTGACAATGCTCTCCCACAGACAGCTGAGGCTCTAGTAAATTGCCGGATATTGCCTAATCATGACCCTAATGAAGTGCTGGCAACCCTAAGGCGTATTACTGGTTCTGCAGTAGAAATTACCCCTGTAGCACCACCCAAGCCTAGCCCCCCATCACCCTTAAGTGCTGAAGTGCTTGGACCTATAAAAGAGATTACTGAAAAGATGTGGCCAGGTGTTCCTGTTGTACCGATCATGAGTACTGGCGCTACTGATGCTCTCTATTTGAGGCGAGCTGGAATACCAGTATATGGTGTGTCTGGAATTTTTAATGACGTGGATGATGTGCGTGCCCATGGACAGGACGAACGCATACTCATTAAATCATTTCACGAGGGCCAGGATTTTTTGTATCTGTTGGTGAAATCGCTTAGTAAAACGGTAAGCTGACTCACTGGCATTTATTCTCTAGATAGTCTATCTAGAAAGGCTCTTTCTTCAAGAGAGAGAGATTTGATTCCCCCATCGTTAATCTTAAGCATCAAATATTCTACTTCAATACGATTGATCTCGTGTATACTTGAGAGATTGATGGAAGACCAGCGTGCTATAGATTCACGATCTGAACTTCCAACCGACGGAGTATATTGGACCTTCCTCTTGAAGTCGCGCCTTTCTTTTCCGTGATGCCAATCTAGCCAGTACAGGTATCCAGCTCCCACTGCGAGTCCGCCTATATGGGCGAAATGAGCTACACCCCCGCCTGTGCCAGCGATACCACTATATAGGCTAATGCAAACAAGGCCAGCGGCCAGCACACGAGCCTGAATTGGTAAAACCCCCCATATGTAAACGTTCTCTCTTGGCCAATAAATCGCAAAGCCTATAAGAACTCCATATACTGCGGCCGAAGCTCCTACCACTGGAGCACTGAACGAAAAAATAAACGATAGCGCTGCTCCACCGAGTCCGCTTAAAAAGTAGAGCCACAGAAAGTTTCTAGCACCCAACCTTGATTCGAGTCTGGGTCCAAAAAAGAAAAGCCCTATCATGTTAGAAAAGAGATGCCAAAATCCAGCGTGGAGAAACATATATGTCAATAGTGTCCAGGGCCTGAATGGCATCGTAGGAACATAAAATTTATCGATCCCGACCACAGCTGGAGGGAAAAGGGTTAGCAGGGCGTACACAAGAGTGCCCGGATGTATCAATAGAAAAATCAATACATTTAAAACAAGTAGTCTAGCAACCCAATAGGTCATTGATGTAGTGCTCTATAATCTTCTGGTTTTCGAAAATAGATATAATGCCGGTTACCTACATTGGTGATTTTAACAGATTCTTTCTATACCCAGGGGCTCTGCTGGTAATGATGTGCGCCCTTCCAGTACCTGCTCTGTTATAATCTTTCCTGTTACTGGGCCCAAGGTGAGGCCTAAAGTAGCGTGACCTGTGGCCACAAAGAGCCCGTCTTGTCCAGGGACGGGTCCGACAAATGGCATTCCATCAGGCGTACATGGTCTGAGCCCACACCACTCTGAGGTAGGTGTGCCATCGCCCGCTCCTTCCAAGTATTGATTTGCAGCCTTATTGAGTTGATCAAGTCGTTCATGTCTAATTTTGTGGTTGACTCCAGAAAATTCTAAGGTGCCTGCCAGGCGGGTGAATTTGTCTAGAGGAGTAAAGAAAACATGGCTTTCACCGAGTAGGCAGGGGACATTAAAAGATTTTTCTTCTCCTTTGTTTGCTAAATCACGGTGATATCCTTTGCCTGCCTGTACTGGAAGACTCAATCCGAATTTTTGAGTAAGCTTGTGGCTATAAGCACCGGTGGCGAGTACTACGGTGTTAGCTCGCAAAACTTCTCCATTGGCCAAACGTACACCCTTAACTCCGCTTCTATTACTCAATATCTCTATAACATCTTGGTTAACTAAAACGGTGCCGCCGTATCCGACAATCCTATCAGCAAGCTCTGTTACAAATCTGTGCGGGTCACAGGTGGCAGATTCGGGGAAGTATACCCCTCCTATGACTTCATCCAAGATTGCGGGCTCAATGTCCCGCAATTCTTCACCTGTGATTGTATGTGGGTTGTATCCATAATCCTGCATCATGTTTGCGTCCAGCTCAGCACTTTTCAAGCCTTTCTCCGTCCGGCAAATTTCGTAATAACCCTGCCTGACGTAATTGCAATCCAAATTTTCTTCTGCAACTAATAAGTCGAAAAGGGAAAGCGTTATATGACCAAGGGGGGCGAGGGCATCCATGCTGGCTGTCAAACCACTTTCAGTAGAATTACGATGTAAATACCATAGCCATCTAACCAACCCCGGGTTCCACTGGAGGGGTATGTACAAAGGGCTCCTAGGGTCTAGGAGTAGTTTCAGAGATTGACGTATGCGACTTGGCTTGTTAAGAGGCTGATGTCCTGCAGCTACCAGGCCAGCGTTACCATAGGAAGCCCCTTCTCCCATGTTGCCGCGATCAACAATAGTTGTGGCCATGCCGGCCTTGGATAGGAAATAGGCACAACAAACCCCAATGACCCCTCCACCTACAATTAATGCTTGGTTTTTAGACATATTCTATAGAAAAAAATATTTGTACTATTGTCCATACTTCGAAGAAATTAAAGCTGTTACAACATAAACATTCTTCTCATTAGAGGAAGATTGTTAGTTGCCAACTGTCGAGTAAAGGTTTTCTTTGGGAGTTGCGCACAGAATACTTTACGGAAAGGTTTAAATCCCATCCCAACTTACTCTGGAGTTCTTATCAAATGGGCATAGGTAAACGTTACGACGGATACAGGTCTTTCCAATATCTTACTGCCGGCAGAGACTATCGTTCCTTCGATCTTTGCCCCGAGTTAGATCGTGTAGAGTCATTTAGGGTTCCGCTGACTGTAGACGAAGAAGCACGTGCCAAGGATCTCCTTGAAAAAACTATTCTAATATCCCTCCACGAACACCTTGGTATATTCCCGGATGATGTAAAAGAGACTCCGGAATATGTTAAAGAAGGTCGTATGGCTACGGCCTTTGAGGCTTTAGCTGCATCCTGTTGGGATGGAATTTTTGACAATCTGCTTAATGGGATCGGTTCTATTCATTCACGACATGGTTGGCAGTGGGAAGATATTGTCCATGATTTAGGAATGCGTCTATGTGACCTGTCACATCAAAAAATGCTGGTCCACTGCACTCGAACAGGACAGATCGAGAGGGCTCACCATGAAGGTCAAATTGCTTGGATAGCATCTCTGGAAGGAGCGGCTATGATCGAAAATGACCTGGATCGGATTGACATTTTATATGGACTAGGAATTCGTGCACTTGGGATTGCATACAGTGAGGCGAATGCTTTGGGTTCTGGTCTTAAGGAGCCAAGGGATGGAGGTCTTACAGTATTTGGTCGTAAGGCTGTAGAGCGTATGAACAAGCTCGGTATGCTAATTGACTGTTCACATTGTGGAGATCAGACCAGCTTGGATACTATCGAGATAAGCTCTAAACCCATAATGCTTAGCCATATTGGTGCAAGGGCACTCTGGGATTCAAACCGACTTGCTCCGGATCAGGTTCTAGAGGCGTGTGCGGCCAAAGGTGGTGTTATAGGAGTTGAAGCGGCACCCCATACTACTATTACCTATAATCGTCCTGTTCACGATATCAATTCTTTCATGGAACACTTTGAGTACATAAATAATTTAGTGGGAATCGATCACGTTGGTTTTGGGCCGGACACTTTATACGGAGATCATGTGGGCCTTCATCAGACATACGCCAGTGATTTGTCTCTCGATGAATCAAGAGCTACGAATAAGGATGGCGGTAAGCTTTTTAAAGAAGAACACGAACAAGTGGAATATGTAAAAGGATTGGAAAATCCTACAGAAGGATCTTTTAACATTGTCCGATGGCTGGTGACAAATGGTTACGGAGATGAGGAAATTACCAAGGTAATGGGTGGCAACGCACTCCGTGTTCTAAAAGAAGTTTGGGCATCTTGATTTATTTTCGTACCCTCCTGGGTGCTCTTGCAATTCTTATTGTCTTCCTAGCTTTTTCCCAAAGCCTTTATGGTCAAGATTATCTTTCAAATGCAAAGATTTTTATGGATCTTACAGGCGATGACGTTGCGCAAGTATCCATACATTACAAAGTGATACATGATACCGATCAGTCGGAAATTCCACTCGCTGGACTTCTATTTGGAATCGGTGAGGTTTCAGATGTACGGGCTCTATTCGCTGACTCTGTGCAAACAATCAAGTTATCCCAAACCTCGGGTGGAAGAGTTACTGGGTCCATCGCAATTTCCCGGATTTCGCGCATAGAAGGGGAAAGTAATCTGGAACTTATATATGATGTTCATCAGGCCAAGACATTGATTGGTGATCTGTGGAGCTGGCAGGTCCCCATACTAACAGTAATGTGGCCCCCTGTAGTAGCACGACCTGGCACGGTTACCATAGAGACACTAATGCCCTTGGGTTACAGTGTCATAGAATCCTTGCCAATCAATCTGCGTATTATAGGTGAAAATGAAGGAGGGAAAAGGTATGTGACAGAGATGCCAGCCATGCCGTCCTTAGTTAGCATCAGGGCTGCGGATAAGGGGAAAAGGGTCACTATCATGGGCATACTGAACTTTGCAGTTCCTATTCTCCTTTTTGGTAGCATTTCTTTTTTCGGCTGGCGTCATATAAGAGAACCAGGGTAATGGTTGAGGCAGGATTTGTTTTTTGGGGTCTCCCGTTGCTCTTTATCGTTATAGTGATTCTTTATGTGATCTGGATGTATTGGACAGAGTGATGAGCGGACAAATCTTCATTTTTTGTCTTTATTTTCTGGTAGTTTTTGCCATTGGCTGGATAAGCCTCAAGAGAACTTCAACTCAGGAAGATTACTGGATAGCGGGTGGAGATCTTGGATGGGCCTTGGGGGGATCCACGATCGCGGCAACCCATACTAGTGCGGGGACTTTTTTAGGTACTATTGGGGTTATGTATACTGCAGGATGGTCCTTCGGTTGGATTGTTCTTTCTTTACCGCTGGCATACTGGTTCATGGCAGCGGTTCTTGCCCCTAGATTCACTCGTGTCCAAGAACTTACTTT
>CEUZ01052078.1_pt1 | contig 30035 bp, 23 predicted proteins | sample 361511 | NCBI WGS metagenome assembly CEUZ01 (sample SAMEA2622822, study PRJEB7988) | marine metagenome | biome: marine biome (ENVO:00000447); feature: surface water layer (ENVO:00002042); material: "saline water (ENVO:00002010), including plankton (ENVO:xxxxxxxx)" | depth 5 m | reverse complement strand
TACTTTTATCTTTAGATTTTCTCTTCACAACTAACTGGAGAGGGCTTACAACATGACTTGAATTTAAATAATCAATTGCTTCAGAAGGGAGGGTTTTTATTTCATCAAAATCAGAAGATAAATCTACATATATAGCTTGCCATAACTGATCAACTCTATAACCTTTAATTCCAGCATTCTCAAAATCTAATTTTAAATCTTCTTTTTTCTTATCAAATATTGAAATCAATTTTTTACAATTCTTATGTTTACTTTTTCTTTAAGTCTGATAGTATCAATTTAGGTAATAAAAAAGTACCTTATTGGAGCAATGATTAAACAAAAAATCAAAAGCCAAAAAAAGATTAATAAAAGTTCAGATAACGAATCAAATAAAATTATTAATTTTTCAGATCCTGTATTAGAGTCAATTAATCTAAATGTTTTATACGGAAAAGTACTGGCTGTAAAAGAAGTTAACATTCAAGTGCCTAAAAATAAAGTAGTGTCTTTAATAGGACCTTCCGGATGCGGAAAAAGTACTTTAATTAGGTGCTTTAACAGAATGAATGACACTATACGAATTGCTCGAGTTAACGGCCAGGTCTTATATAACAAGAGAGATGTTTCTGATATGGATCCAGCTGAAGTTAGATATAGAATAGGAATGGTATTCCAGAAACCTAATCCATTTCCAAAATCGATCTATGAAAATGTTGCTTTCGGCCCAAAAGTTAATGGGATCAAAGAAAATCTAGATGAAATTGTTGAAACAAGTTTAAGAAAAGCAGATCTATGGAAAGAAGTAAAAGATAGATTAAAAGAAAATGCATATGGACTTTCTGGAGGTCAACAACAGCGATTATGCATAGCCCGAACTTTGGCTGTAAATCCTGAGGTTATTTTAATGGACGAGCCATGCTCTGCTCTTGACCCTATTTCAACTGATAGAATTGAAGAGTTAATTAAAGACTTATCAAGTTCTGTAACTATAGTTATTGTCACCCACAATATGCAGCAGGCTGTCAGAGTTTCTGATTATGCTGCATGTATGATGGCTGGAGAAGAGAGGATTGGAGAACTAATAGAATATGGAGAAGTTGATCAAATATTTGGAAATCCTAAAGATAAGAGAACAGAGGAGTATGTGACTGGCAGAATAGGATAGTTATTAACTTTTTATGGCAAATTATCACGGCAGAAAATCACTAGATCTAGGTTTACTTGAAATAGAAACTAAAATTAACGCCTTAGACTTAAAGATACTTGAGGTATTTGAAGATACATTCAGTTCTTTTTATGAAAAGGATCTAGAAAAATCTAAAAAGGTCATTAAAAATGATTATTTAATAAATAAATCCTCATTAGAAATTGAAAATAATTCTATAGAGGTCATTAGACGCGAAACTCCTTTAGCTTCAGATATGAGAAAGCTTACATCTTATATGTTTGTGTCACAAGAATTGGAAAGAATTGGAGATTATCTTTCTGGAATATGCAAAATAAATTTAAAAATAGGTAAAGAACCATTCATAACTAAATTTGAAAAAATACCAAAAATGGAAGCAATTGCAAAAAATATGCTGAAAGATAGCATTAAATTATTTTCTAATGTGCCTGAAGAGAAAAAAGCTATAAAAGCTGCAAGGAAAATTTTTTCTCAAGATGACGAAATAGATTACCTAAATTATCAGGTACAAAATGATCTAATAAAAAGAATGTCAAGAGATTCAAAATTAGTTGAACAAGGAACTTATATCATATGGGTTGCCCATAACCTAGAAAGAATTTCAGACAGAGCAAATAACATTGCAGAAAGAACTATATATGTTATTACAGGAGATTCAGGGGCAATAGTTCCCTATGAATTAGAAGAATAATTAAATTTCTTATATATTTTTTGACTAATATTTTTATCATCCAGATGCAATTCTGAAGATTTACTAAATTTAAGTGCCCTCTGAATTGTTCTTATACTAACCTCATATTTTAATGATAGATCTTTCACGCTCATTCCTCTCTCATGATCTTGGAATATATTCTTGTTTCTATTTTTTTTAATTAAATTTTTGAAAAAATCAGGGTCATCATATACACAAATAGGCAAAGGGCAGTTTAAGCAACTAGCAGAATACTTGCACCCTGTATCAAAATAATTTGAGTCGTCAGAAGTCAACTCACGAGTTTGTAAATTTTTATAATAACTTGTCATATTAATTAGTACTTTTGTTCTAATAATATAGAACATTTGTTCTAATTAATCAAGTCTACCTTTTTTTTATTAAAAACTTATAATAGATCCCTATGAATGCTGAAATAGTTGCAATTGGATCTGAACTTCTATTGGGCCAAATTGTCGATTCAAATTCTGCATGGATATCTCAAAGATTGGCAGAAAATGGAATAAATTTATTTTTTAAGACAATTGTTGGCGACAACCCTAAAAGAATGGAAATGATCTTAAAAAATGCTCTTAAGAGAGCAGACATAGTTATCACTTCGGGAGGAATCGGACCCACTAAAGATGATCTGACTAGAGATATAGTCGCAAAAGTGACTAAAAGAAAACTTTATAGTGATAAAGAATCTCTTAAAGATATAGAGGAAAGATTTAGAAAAAGAGGGTTTATCCCAACTAAAAATAATGATAGACAAGCCATGTTCCCTGAAGGCTCAATAATCATAAAAAACCCAAATGGGACCGCTCCTTCTTTTATTGTTGAAGAAGGGAGTAAATGCATAATATGTTTGCCTGGAGTACCATTTGAAATGAAATGGCTTGTAGAAAATGAAGTAATCCCCTATTTAATAAAAAAATATGAACTAAACGAAATCATTCATTACAAAGTTTTAAAAACAATTGATCTTGGTGAAAGCAATGTAGATCACTTAATAGGAGATATTATTGAGAAGTCAATAAATCCTACAGTAGGGGTTCTTGCTCACCCTGGGCAAGTAGACGTAAGAATAGCTGCTAAAGCAAAAAATAAAAAAGAAGCAGACCTTTTAATTAATCCTGTTAAAAAAGAAATAAATGACCTACTAGGAGACGCAGTATTTGGAGAAGACGAAGAGACTTTAGAAAAAAATATCGGAGGACTGCTCTCATCAAGTAACAATACCATTTCTACTATAGAAAATATTTCTGGAGGCGCAATCTCAGATGCTTTCCAAAATGCTGCTTCTAATCTATATAACCAAGGCATTACTATTGGGGCAGGCAGTAATATAAAAAATTTATTCGATAAATATGAAGTTGAATTTGATGAATCGGATCCAATTAAAATTGCTCTCAGTCAAGCATACCTAATAAAAAAAATATCATCTTCAGACTTAGGTCTGTCATATTTTGGAGTAATTTCTGGTGATTTAAAAGTAGAAAATCTAGGGAAGGGCGAAAGTTATTTTGCGATTGTTAGTGATTCTGGATATGATACCAAGCATATAAGATCAGCAGGAATTGGAACACCTGATAAAAGGAGAGCCACAATGAATGCACTAAGTCTAACTAGGAAATTTTTAATCACCAAATGAAAGCGTTATCAGCTATACAGTTAAAACCTCAAGAAGATTTAATTATCGATGAAATAGATCTGGCTGACCCAGAAGGAAAGCAAGTTCAGATAAAACTTATTTCAAGTGGAATTTGCCATTCCCAACTTCACCAAATGAATGATAATTCTCTGCCTAGACCCTTCTTGCTAGGCCATGAAGCAACCGGAGTTGTAACAAAAGTCGGACCAGATTGCCAATACGTAAAAGAAGGTGATTACGTTATAGCCACATGGGTCCCAAGAACGCCAATTAAAGGAAGATATTTACCCGACTTAAAAGGCGTAAGTTATATGGAGAAGGCGCTTAATCACAGAATAACCTTTACATGGTCAGAAACTATAATGTGCGATGATGAATATGTTGTAAAAATACCTAAAGAGCATGCTACTCCAGAATCCTGCATTGTGGGCTGCTCTGTTTTAACAGGTGCTGGAGCTGTTAAAAATACTGCAAAAATAAATGAAGGTGACACTGTTGCAATATTTGGAGTAGGCGGGGTTGGGCTCTCTGCTGTAACAATGGCTTCAATTATGAAGGCATCAATGGTGATTGCAGTTGATTTAGATGAAAGTAAGTTAGAATTTTCTAAAAAATTTGGTGCAACACATGTTATAAATGCAAAAAAATCGGATCCTATCGAAGAAATCTTGGATATCTCTCAAGGCGGTGTTGATTATGCGTTTGATGCAATAGGAAAAGAAATAACTATGAGGAACATTCTTATGGCTACCAAAAGGGGTGGCTCTGGAGCAGAAAATAAAGGTGGAACATCCGTTCTTATTGGAATACCAGAAAAAAATGATCTTGAGGTAGAAGCAAATGAATTTCTATTTTATCAAAAGACTTATAGAGGTAGCCTTGGCGCAACATATCCTGAAGAAGATTTTCCTTATTTCTTAGATATGTACCACAAAGGCAAATTTCCGATAAATGAAATGATAAGTGAAACATTTTCATTAAACCAAATAAACGAGGCCTGCGATAAATTGCATAATGGACAAATAGCTGGCAGGTCCATAATTAAATATTAATTAATTTCATAACCATATTTAATGACTAATTCAAATTATTTAAATTCTTTAGCTGAATTAGAAAAAAGATTTAATTTTGAAAAAGAAGAAAAGACAAAATTTCCTTTTTTCAAATTAGATAGAACTAATAAATTGATGAACCTATTAGGCAATCCTCAAAATGACAAATCTTTCACTATTCATATAGCTGGCACAAATGGAAAAGGAACAGTATCTTCAATTATTAATTCAATTATCTCAAAGAATTATAAAACTGGATTATTAACTTCCCCTCATCTCAAAAATTATACAGAAAGAATCAAAATTAACGGCAATGAAATAAGTGAAAAAATATTTGCTTCAGTACATAAAGAAGTTTCTAAAAAAATTTATCGCTTTGAAAAAGAAGAGGGAGTGCAATTTACTTTTTTTGAAATAATAACGGCAATGGCATTTGCTATTTTTAAGAAAGAAGGAGTAGATGTAAAAATTTTAGAAACAGGATTAGGAGGCAGTTTTGATTCGACTAATGTGGTTGAATCAGACATAAGCATAATTACGCCAATTAGCGAAGACCATAAAAAAATATTAGGTGGAACTATCAAATCAATTGCTCAAAATAAAGCTGGAATTATCAAAAGGAATTCAAAGGTAATTACTGCAAAACAAAACAAGATAGCTAGAGAAATATTAACTAAAACTGCTAATTTAAAAAACTCAAATTTAATTGAAGCAAAATATAAAGTATGCGGGATTCCAAAAATAGTTGCGAACAAAATGGAAGCAAAATTGCTGGTTGATGGAGTTCATTACGATATAAATTACAAATCTATAGGACTGTACCATCTTGAGAATATTGCTACCGCAATAAAAACTGTAAAAGAATTTAATCAAAATATTCCAATAAATACTATTACAGAAGGCATAAATAGGAATTCGTGGCCTTGCAGAGGTGATTTTTATTGTATAGATGGCAAAAGGATTCTAATTGATGGGGCTCATAACAAAGCTGGATTTAAGAATTTAAAAAAAACTGTATCCACCTTTTTTAATAATAAAAATTATACTTTTATATATGGAACCAATAATAACCATGACATAAATACTTTCATAGAATTTATAAAAAAAATACCTTCTAAAGTAATAATAACAAAATCAAATCACCCTAAATCGCTTCCTACTAAAGAGATTGAGAAAAAATTAACTGCACTTGGCATAAAATTTATAAAGTCGACTAGCACAGAAAATGCACTTAAAATAGCAATGAATAGTTATAAAAAAAATGATTTAATCATAGTAGCAGGATCATTATTTGTATCTTCAGAAATAAATAACATATTAAATAAATGAATAAAAATATAGAAAATAAAGTTGTTGTAACAGGGATGGGAATAATATCTTGTACAGGCAAAACTGTTAATGATTTTTGGGATTCACTAATTCAAGGAAAGTCAGGAATAGACTATCTAAAACAAGTAGACACAGAGGGATATACGTGCAAAATTGGAGGCGAAATTGATAATTTTGATCCGTTAAATTATATGGATAAAAAAGAAGTTAAAAGGCTGGCTAGATATTCTCAATTTGCCATTGCAGCCACACTAGAAGCCCTGACAAATTCGGAGATAGATCTTGGTAAAGAGGACAGTGGAGAAGTAGGGGTTTTGTTGGGCAGTGGTTCGGGAGGATTGCCAGAAACAGAAAAAGAAAACCTTCAAATGTTTAAAAACAACAGGAATACTGTAAGTCCATTGTATGTTCCTAAAATGTTGCCCAATATGGCAAGTTCAAATATCAGCAGGTTACTTAATTTAACCGGATATTCAAATACTGTTGCTACCGCTTGTGCTGCTGGAACCCAGGCGATTGGGGAAGCTGCTGAAGTTATAAGAAGAGGAGATGCAGAAGTGATGATAGCAGGTGGATCTGAGGCACCTTTTTGTGAAACTAGCTTAGGGGGGTTTTGTAATATGCATGCCTTAACTAGCCAAAATGATAATCCAAAAACTGCTAGTAAGCCTTTTGATAAAAATAGGGATGGATTTGTTCCATCTGAAGGCAGCGGAATAATTATTTTGGAATCTCTAAAACATGCAATTAAAAGAGGAAAAGAACCTCTAGCAGAAATTACATCATACGCATGCACATCTGATGCATTCCATTTGGTGCAACCAGAGCCTGAAGGTAAAGGAGCTACCAAAGCGATGGAAAAGGTATTAAAAAAATCAAATTTAGACTTATCTTCAATTGATTATATTAATTCTCATGGAACGTCTACTCCTGCAGGAGATAAAGCAGAAACATTGGCTATAAAAAGAGTGTTTGGCGATCATTCAAAAAAATTAAAAATAAATTCTTCAAAATCAATTATTGGCCATGCATCAGGTGCTGCAGGTGCTATGGAAGCCATTGCTTGTGTAAAATCTATTGAAAATCAAATTGTGCACCCGACTATAAACTTAATAGATGAAGATGAAGATTGTGATTTAGACTATACACCCCAAAAACCTAAAAAAATTAAAATTGATCACGCCTTATCAAATAGTTTTGGATTTGGCGGCCAAAATTCATGCTTAATAATTTCTAAATTTGAAAAATAGATAGACTATTTTTGGGTCAAACTATATATTAAATTAAGTTATTATTATGGTTGAAAAATCTTTCGTTCATTTACATAATCATTCTGAATTTAGTTTTATTGATGGAAGCAGTTCCTTGAAATCTATGGCTAAATTAGCCAAGAAATATGGAATGCCTGCAATAGCTTTAACTGACCACGGGAATTTATATGGTGCTATAGATTTTTACAATGAATGCAAGAAAGAAAACATAAAACCTATTATAGGATGCGAATTTTATGTGGCACCCAAAGCAAGACAAGATAAAGACCCAAGTCATGCTTATGACCATCTGACAGTAATAGCTAAAAATAATACTGGGTACAAAAATTTAATAAAACTAGTTTCAATATCTAATTTGGAAGGATTTTACTATAGGCCAAGAATTGATAAAGAAATTTTGAAAAAATATAAAGAAGGTTTAATTGTTCTTTCAGGATGCCCATCAGCCGAATTGTCAAAAAAAATAATTTCAGGAGATAACCAAAAAATACACGAAACAATTAGTTGGTTTAAAGAAACATTCAAGGAAGATTATTATTTAGAAATTATGAGGCATGAACTAGTGCCAGATCAAGAAAAAATAAATCAATGGATAATAAATAATTATAAAGAATTAGGAATAAAAATTGTAGCAACTAATGATAATCATTATGAAACAGCCAAGGATTATGACAAAGAAATATTGTTGAAAAATGTAAGATCAAATAGTCCCAATGGAAGAAAAGATATCCTTGAAGATAATAGTTATTACATTATGCCCCCAGAAGAAGTAAGGGAGAAATTTAGTGACATTATTGAGGCATGTGACAATACATTAGAAATTGCTGAAAAATGTGAGTTAAAAATTGACTTCTCTCAAACAATGATTCCTGAATTCGCAACGCCTGACAAAAAGGATGCCTTTACCTATTTGAAGGAATTATGCTACGAAGGATTAAAGTTAAATTTTCCAGAAGCATCTGACGAGATAAATAAAAGGTTAGAGTATGAATTGTCAGTTATTAAAGAGACTGATTTTGCAGATTATTTTTTAGTTGTTTGGGATATTTTTCAATTTGTAAACAATAAAAAAATTCTGACTACTCTAAGAGGAAGCGCAACTGCAAGTTTGGTATTATTTTGCTTAGGAATAACTAAAATTGATCCTGTAAAAAATAAATTAGTGTTTGAAAGATTCCTAAATATTGAGAGGAAGGAAATGCCAGATATTGACATAGATTTCCAAGATGACAGGAGAAAGGAGGTTTTAGAATACTGCACAGAAAAATACGGCTCTGACCATATAGCTCAAATTATTGCCTTCAGCAAAATAAAGGCAAAAGGTTCAATACGAGACGCAGGAAGAGTTATGGAACTTCCGTTGTCATTTGTAGATAAGGTTGCAAAACTTATTCCAAATAGAGACCCTAATAATCCTACTTCAGATATGACATTAGAAAAAGCATTAAATATGAGCCCAGAACTTAGGCAAGAATATGATACAAACGAAGATATAAGAAATCTTTTTGAAAATGCAAAAAAAATTGAAGGTTCAGTAAGAAATATCCAAACACATGCTGCTGGAGTTATTATATCTAAAGACCCTTTAGACAACGTTGTTCCAATTCAAAGGCCTCCAGTAATTGAAGGTAACGATTCGACTCCATTGACACAATTTGAGATGTTTGCATTGGCTGATTTGGGGCTTCTAAAAATGGATTTTCTTGGCTTATCTAACCTTACTATAATTGATCAAACAGTTCGAATGATCGAGAAGAAAACAGGAGAAATAATAGATCTAAATTCTGTGCCAAAAGATGACACAAAGACATTTGACTTGCTTAGCGATGCAAAGACTTCTGGAGTTTTTCAATTAGAAAGTTCTGGCATGAAAAGATACATAAAAGAATTAAAGCCTACTTCAATAAATGATATCTCTGCAATGATAGCTTTATATAGACCAGGGCCAATGGAGCATATATCTACTTTCATTAATTCAAAACACGGAAAGATCCCTATAAAGTATCCTCACGAATCATTAGAATCTATACTAAAAGAGACTTACGGAATAATAGTTTACCAAGACCAAGTTTTATTAATTGCTCAGTCAATTGCTGGCTATTCCTTAGGAGATGCAGATTCATTTAGAAAAGCAATGGGTAAAAAAATACCTCAGGTTATGGCGGAAGAAAAAGGAAAGTTCATTCAAGGAACTTTAGATAATGGGTTTAGCAAAGAATTAGGAGAAAAAGTCTTTGAGTTAATTGAACCTTTTGCTGGATATGCTTTTAATAAGGCTCATAGCGTTAGTTATGCAATGATTGGATATTGGACCGCATATTTTAAAGCTAATTACCCAGAAATTTTCATGTCCGTTTTAATGAAAAATTCTTCCGATGACAAAGAAAAAATTTCAACTTTAATTGCAGAATGCAACTCTATGAATATAGCGGTTTCTGGTCCTAATATAAATATGAGCGAAATTGATTTTGAGCCGTATATATATAGAGATGTCGAAGATAGAGAAGAAGATACTATAATTGATATTGAGACTTATAAAAATTTCGAGGGCAACAAATCAATTAGTTATGGATTGGGCACTATAAAAAATATTAGTTCAAACGCAATAACTCCTCTGGTAGAAGAAAGAAAAAATAATGGCAAGTTTAAAAGCATCGAAGATTTTATAACTAGAATGTCAAAAAACCCTATTGCCAAAGGTTCTCTTGAGCCATTAATAAAAGTGGGGGCTTTTGATGAAATTGAAAAAAGAGAAATCTTGTTACCTTCTATAGAAAAAATTGCCACAGAGATGTCAAGAAGAAATGAACTAGAAAATAGTGGACAAGCAAATATGTTTGATTTATTTGGTGATGAGGTAAAAGTGCCTTTAAACTTAAATCTAATAGAAGCAGAAGTAGATTACAAAGAAAGAATGTTTTGGGAAAGAGACTTGTTGGGCACAGTTCTGAGTGAGAATCCAATTAATAAAAAAATAGAAACTTATTCAAACTCCCATATTGTAATGGCAGGACAATTAAACTCAGAGCGCGCAAATGCTCAAGTTAAAGTTATTGGTCAAGTTATATCTACTACAAAAAGAACAACCAGAGCAAAAGAAATGTTCTTGATTTGCCAACTAGGACTTCTAGATAACGCAATCGAACTTGTAATTTGGCCAGATAAAATGGAGGGTTCACAAGATCTGTGGGAAAACGGAACATATCTTGAGTTAAGTGTAAAAACAAATTTAAGAAATGGTTCTACAAATTTAATTTTTGAAGATGGGAAAAGATTAGAGTTTGAAAATAATGAACTAGAAAAATTTGTTTCCAAAGAAACTATTGACTTAAATAAGGATAAAGAATTGTTCTATAAACAAGAAGAGCCAAAAGAGGATCCTTTTGTAGAAAAGGAGATAATTGAGTCATTACCAAACGAGGTTATTGAGCCTTCAACTTCGGGTAATTTACACCTTGAATTTATTGGATCGAAAAATCTTATTGAGGATAAATATAAATTTGAAGACATTATGAAAATACTTCTGGAAAATAGATCTGAAGAACAAAAAGAAAATGTATTAATAAAAATCATTTATGACGAAAAATCTATAGAACTAGAACTGCCTATATGTGTTAATGTTACTGAAGAATTGAATTCTAAACTTGATTCTATAATAGGGCAAAATAACGTTATTATTACATAATTTAACTGAATTACTTTCTGTAATATAATCTAAATCATGAATAGTTTAGTTTACCCAGAAATATTGATGTACTCCCGAAACTTTTGCTCAGACTGCGTAAGAAGTAAAGCTTTTTTGGATAATAATAAAATTCCTTATACAGAAATCAATATCCTTGAAGATAAAAAGGCGCAAGAAAAAGTAATAAAAATAAATAATGGCAGGGCTACAGTTCCAACAATTATAATAAAAAATTCTAAAGACGAAATAGTTTTAAGCGAGCCAACTGATTCAGAATTAGCAAAAGCAATTAGTAAACTTTCCTTAAAATAATGAACTATTTTATTTTTATACCCCATATGAATATTGGAGGGGTAGAAAAGAGTTTCTTAACTTTATCAGATCAACTTATAGACAAAGGTAATAAAGTTACTATAGTTACCCTTAATCAAAATAAAAATTCATTAAATCAAAATGATAGAATTGAAATAATTTCACTGAATACCTCAAGGTCAATATTGTCATTATTTAAATTATCCAAGATGCTGAATGAAAAAAAACCAGACATCTTAATTTCAGCTCAATATTATGCAAATATAGTTGCAATTCTATCTTCAGTGATTTCAAAATATAAACCTAAAACAATTCTATCGGAAAGGCTTCATCTTTCTTCAACCCTAAAACAATACAATTTATTAAAAAAACTACTACTAAAATTTTTAGTAAAAATGACTTATCGTAATGCAGATCTAATTTATGGAAATTCTGATTCGGTTTGCGAAGATCTAAAGAAAAATTATATAAACGAATCTGCAAAAGTTATAAAAATTTTAAATCCATCATCTTCAAAAAATATTATTAAGTTATCTGAGGAAGAGGTTGCTGATGCCTGGATCTCAAAGAGTTCTGAGCCGATTATATTGTATGTTGGAAGATTGTCTTTTCAAAAGGATATACCAACCTTACTTAAAACTTTTGAAATTATTACAAATGAATTGAATTCAAAATTATTAATTGTTGGAGATGGCCCGCAAAGAAAATTAGTAGAAGAATTTAAATTGAATAATCCAGAAATTGGAAATCAAATTAAATTAATTGGGTATAGTAAAAATCCTTATAAATTTTTTAAATATTCGAAGGTTTTTTTATTAACTTCACTATATGAGGGGCTCCCAAATGTTCTTATAGAAAGTCAAATACTTGGAACTCCAATAGTGGCTACAAATAGCCCAGGAGGGACCACGGAAGTTTTAGAAGGTGGGAGGTCAGGGTTGTTAGCAAATGTTAAAGATATTCAGGAATTATCAGAAAAAACTTTGAGAATTCTGAAAGAAGAAAATATATCAAAAGAATTAAAAGAAAATATGGATTTTTCAGCAAGAAGATTTGAACCATCCATAGTTACTGAATATTTAATTTCTGAAATAAAAAAACTATTTAATAATTAATCTTCCCAATAGTGGCTATAAAATTATGCTCTAAATAAAATTCACCAATAAATTTAGATTTATCAAAAATTTCTTTAGTTAAATTTCTTAATGTACCTGTGCCATGGCCATGAACTATTCTGACATGAGAATAATTAGAGTTAACACAATCGATAATATGGTTTTCGATTGCGATTTTAGCTTCACCATATCTCATGCCATGCAAGTCTATTGATATTTTTTCCACTCTAGTTCCAATCTATTAGATATCTAATTCAATTTTTATAGGAGAGTGATCAGATTTTCTTTCGCCTAAGTCATCTGGAGGAGATATTAATACTTCCTCACTATGAATTAGAGGCAAAATCGTTTTTGAGGCAAGAAAATAATCAATTCTCCAGCCTGTATTATTTTTATAAGCACTTCCCATATAACTCCACCATGTATATGGTCTTGATGATGAATCCTTCTCTCTAAAAACATCCACAAATCCCTCTGATAAAAAAGTTGAAAAACTTTCTCTTTCTTCGTCAGTAAAACCCGAGTTACCTCTATTAGAAGATGGATTGGCAATATCTATTTCTTGGTGAGCAACATTAAAATCTCCACAAGCAATAAGAGGCTTTTTATCTGCCAAAGACTTTAAATAATTAAGGAAGTCCACATCCCATTCTTGAGTTCTATAATCTAGCCGCTTAAGCGGTTCTTTTCTGTCTGAGCCTGAATTAGGAACATATACATTAACAATAAATATATTTCCTAAATCAATTGTAATAACTCGACCCTCATTATCATGCTTTTCTATTCCTATGCCATATTTAACTTCTTTTATTTTTTCCTTTGAAATTATTAAAGTTCCTGAATATCCCTTTCTTTCTGCACTATTCCAAAACATTTCATATGAACCTATATTTAAGTCAACTTGGCTTTGATCTGCTTTTGTTTCCTGAATGCACATAATATCTGGAGAATGGTGTGATATAAATTCTTCTAGCCCTTTTTTAAGGCAGGCTCTTATTCCATTTACATTCCAAGAAATGATTTTCATAATTATTAAGAAAAAAAGTATATTATAATTAAAGTATGTTACACCCAAGTCAAAATAATCTCATCTGGATAGATCTTGAAATGACAGGATTGGGAGATGAGAACGTAATATTAGAAATTGCTGTAATAATTACGGATGAAAAGTTAAATATAACTGATAAATTTCCTGATTCGAAGTTAGGTTTAGCAATAAATAGAACTAAAAAAGAACTAAAAACGATTGAATCATGGTCACTTAATCAACATACAAAATCTGGACTACTTAAAAGAGTTGAAGAATCTAATTATTCATTAAATGATGTTGAAGATTTAGTATTTAAGTTTATTTCAAAGAGAATTGAACCTAATAAAGGGATATTGTGTGGAAACTCAATTTGGGTTGATAGAAAATTTCTAAGAAAAGAAATGCCAAAATTAGAAGAATATCTGTTCTATAGAATGATCGATGTTTCTTCAATAAAAGAATTAGTTCAAAGATGGTACCCAAAAACCAAATTTCCTGAAAAAAATAAGACGCATCTCGCGATGGAAGATATCCAAGAAAGCATTGAGGAACTAAAATGGCTCAGGCAATACTTCTTTTCAGATCCAGACTATATAGGAAGTAGTTGACCATTATTTGAACTTGAAACATTTCCATAATAAACAAAGTTGCTTCGCTTATTATTCACTTTTTCAGTTATTTTCTTCTCAACAGGCGGTTTGTCCTGTTTTTCTACAACTTTAATTGATGATTCATAATTCTCAGCCGCTATAATATTTCCATAATCACCTTGCACTTCTTTTGCAACCATATCAAGTAATGTAATTGAGCCACCCCTAGGAGAATAAACTCCGGTTTCCCACTCACTCACTGTTTGCTGTCTGATTCCTAATTTTTTAGAAAACGCACTTTGCGATAAATCCAAGGATTTTCTTAACTCTTTAATTGATTCAGAATTCCACATAATTATTCATATTGTTTTTAATATGGATAAAATTTAACTTATTGCTTATCTAGTATTCAATAATTTTATATGCAATTTTTTAGAAAATTTGCGAATTTTTAGTCAAATCTGGAATATTTTCCACAGATCCTGCAACTGAAACAACAATTGTTGAATTATCAAAGATATACTCATAAGCCTTAAAAATATCACTCAAAGTAACTTTTTTTAGCATTTCAAGACTCTCTTCAATTGATATAATTCTATTAGTTAAGAGATACTGCGTTCCATAATTCATAGCAATTGACCTAGAATCTTCATATCTCATCATCATTCTTCCCTTAATTAATTCTTTGGAGGATTCCATTTCTTCTTTACTCAAATCGTTTTTTACTTTTTTGATTTCTTCTATTATCACTTTAAAAGTCTCTTCTGTATTTTCAGGAGCAATCCCAGCATCTATGTAAAAAACTCCGCAGTCTGAGTAACCATGAGATGTAGAATTTACTGAATATGCTAAGCCACGCTTTTCTCTAACCTGCTCAAAAAGTCTGCTAGTCATGCCGCCACCAAGTAGCACAGATAGCACCAAAGAGGCATGTCTTAGTTCATCAACTAGTGAAAAATTCTTGAAAGCAATTGTCAAATGGGACTGATTTGTTTCCATTTTGTCTAAAACGGTCAAAGGTTTGTCATTATAATAAGAGGATGGAGAGAATTTCATTGGATCGCCTTCTCTAAAACCCTTAAAAGCTTTCTCAGATGCAAGAACTACTTCTTCGTGCTCAAGATTCCCAGAAACAACCAGAACCGCATTGGAAGAAGTATATTGTTTATTGAGATATTTTATTAAATCTTCCTTTGAAGTAGCTTTAACAGTTTCTATTGAACCTGCAACATCTACACCCATAGGTTGATTGGGCCAAATATGCTGATCAGCCTTGTTTGATGCTCTACTACCAGCTGAATCCATAAAAGCCTTTATCTCTTCATATACAACATTTTTTTCTAACTCCAAATCTTTCTTTTTTATTAAAGGATCTTTAGCCATATCAACTAAAACATCTAATCCATCAAGATAAAATTCTGAGGGCATTTTACACCAGTAGCCCGTAGACTCTTTGTCAGTATATGCATTTAGTATTCCTCCTTTTGATTCGACTATTTCAGCAATTTCTTTAGGAGTTTTTCTTTTTTGAGTCCCTTTAAATAATAAATGTTCGAATAAATGCGATGATCCAGCAATATCAGGTGTTTCATATCTAGAGCCTGCACCAAAAAACAAAACTACAGTTGTTGCATTAGTATTTTGCATTGGAACAGTAATAACAGTTGCACCATTTTGCAATTTTATTGTTTTGAAGTTGTTCATGATGAATAATTAAACCATGATTAATGAAAAAATTGTTAATTTTATAAAAGAAAAGCATTTTTATCTTATAGTTATTGCCATTTCGATGATAGGCTTTCTGTTGAGATTTTATGGGATAAATTGGGATCAAGGTTTACTGTTTCATCCTGATGAAAGACAACTCCTAATGATTTCCAACCAGATGAATTTAAGCAATCTTGATCCAGGCTGGTATAACTATGGAACCCTTCCCTTGTACATCCTAGAAATATTCTCGCTAAACAAGGAATGGAATGTTTATGAATTGAGATTTCCTGGAAGAATTCTAAGTTCAGTTTTTGATTCACTCACAATAGTTATTGTTGGACTAATTGGAAGAAAATTGCATTCAAATTTATCTGGAATACTCGCCAGTTTCTTTTATTCAATTTGTGTTTTAGCAATTCAGACTTCGCATTTTTTTGTTGTTGATACTTTTCTTACCTTTTTTTTAACTTTAATAATTTTCTATTGTATTAAATTAAATGAAAAATTAACTATAAAGAGAATAGCAATAGTCGGGATTCTTTTTGGTGTTTCATTATCTATAAAAATTAGTTCACTCTTAATCTTAGGGGTTGTATTAATCACGATTATATTTAATATTCGCCAGACCTCCTTAAAAGCGAGGTTGATTGATTTGTCGAAGTATACCGCTTTTCTTTTATTTCTATCTTTTCTTACCTTTTTTATATTAAATCCATTTTCATTAATTAATTTTGATACCTTCTTGGCAGCCTCAGAAACTCAATCTGACATGGCGCGGGGTCTAATTGATTTTCCATATACTAGACAATATATAAATACATCGCCATACATTTATCACTTAAGTCAGTTAATAAAAACTTCATTAGGGCCAATAGGAGGCTTATTAGGAATTTTTTCAACTTTATTTGTAATAAAGAAATTAGAGATAACTAATCGTAGAAATTTATTGATATTATTTTTATGGTTCTTTGTATACTTTGGTTTCTTTGGAGCAATTCATACAAAATTTTTAAGATATATGTTGCCAATAATACCTGTGATCAGCATATTCTCTTCGTACATGATTTCATATTTATTATCAAAATCAGGAAAGTACAAAAAAATATATATAACAATAGTTGCTATATTGCTATTTGGTTCATTGCATTACACATTTAGTTTTATTCAAATATATTCAAATGAACATGAATCATTAACTGCAGGAAAGTTTATAGATAGAGAGTTTGAAGAAGGGGACATTTTATTAAAAGAACACTGGGATGAAGCATTAAGAACTAATAAAACATATATAACAAAAGAATTAAATTTATATGATAACGATTCTGCCACCAAAGCAAGAGGGATGGCAACTCTTTTATCATCTTCTGATGGAGTATATTTAACTACTAAAAGACTGGTTTCAACTATTCCAAGGCTTGAAGAAAGATATCCTTTAACAACCAATTATTATAGAAAGCTTTTTTCAGAAGATCTTGGCTATAAATTAATTAGGTCAAATATAACAAGTCCAGCATATTTAGGGTTTTCGTACAATTCGAATCCTTTCAGCAGAGTAAAAAATATAGATTTTGATGATTACCAAACAAATAAATTTGGAATAAGTCTTGGCTGGACAGATGAAAGTTTTTCTGCATATGATCATCCAGAAACTTTTATTTTTAAAAACATAGAAAATCTTTCTTCTGATGAGATTTTCAATAAAATTATTAACATAAGTCATAATAAAAATTATCTAAATAGACTAAATCAAGAAAAAATTAACGACACTTATGGCAATTCATATGTTGGTTTTTTTAATTCTAGTGGATCAATTTTATCAGCAATATCTTGGTATATTGTTTTGCAAATGTTATCAATCATATCAATACCATTATTATGGTTAGTTTTTAAATACTCAAAATTCCCTTTTATAGGTTCAATAAAAATAATATCTTTAATTTTGTTTTCATTTATATCATGGATATGTCTTTCATTTAATTTGCTCATATTCAATTTATCTAATTTATATTTTTTAATTTTTATTATTTTTAGCATCTCTTTAATTTTATTTATTAAGAATAGAAAAAAGTTGGTGGCTTTTATTTATAAAAATAAAAACTCTTTTATAAAATATGAATTGATCTTTGCGGCTTCTTTTATAGTTTTTTTATTAATAAGGAGTATTAATCCGGACTTATGGCATCCATATAGAGGCGGCGAAAAGCCCATGGAACTTGCCTATCTAAATGCAATTCTGAATTCTAACTATATGCCTCCAATTGATCCTTGGTTTTCTGGGGCAATAATGAATTATTATTATTTTGGATTTTTTATATTTGGAATGCTAATTAAACTTTCTCAGGTAAGTCCTTATATAGGATTTAATTTAGCTGTGGCAACAGTATTTGCTATTTCACTTACTGGATTGTGGAGCCTAGCGAGTAATATATCTAAAAGTAAAATACTTCTTCCAATGATAACGGTTTCAACGACATTAATTTTTGGAAATTTTCAACCTTTTATTCAAATGTTTAACAAGGTTAAATCTGGATCCTTTAGCAAATTATTTGAAATCGATTACTGGCAACCTTCTAGGGTTCTTCCTCAGGATTCTTTAGGTTATGAAATTTCAGAGTTTCCATTTTTTTCCTTTTTGTTTGCTGACTTGCATCCTCACATGATAGGGATTCCAATTATGATTCTAAGCTTAACTTTCTTAACCTTAAGTTTTTCAAAAATAAAAAATAATTCTTGGTACTTTTATTCATCTACAATCTTGTTTAACTCTTTATTATTAGGGGTTTCGTGGGTTACCAACACATGGATGGTTCCTGTTCAATTATTTTTAATATTCAGTTTTTCATTAATTTACTTTAGAAACTGGCGAAATCCTTTATATACAATAAAAGCGGCGATATCATACACTGGAGCAATAATTTTTATTGGCTACTTACTTTTCTTGCCTTTTCATCTCAATTTTAACTCTCCATTTACAGGCTTTATCTCAAATGAATTTAATACTAGAATATTTGATTTTCTAGAAATCCATTACCTAAGCCTAACTGTAGTTTTTATATTTATGATCAGTATATTATTGCCTAAGATAAGGAATAAATTTGATAAGAATAAATTTTATCCCCAAATTATTACAATGCTCATTACAGCATTACTGATGGCAATTTTCGTAGAAATATTCAAAGTTCAAAATGATATTGGGCGAATGAATACTTTCTTCAAATTCTATCTTCAAATTTGGATTCTAATTTCTATTGCATCCTCTTTCTTAATTTTGCAACTTTCAAACTCTTTAAAAAAGAAATCTATGCTATTTTTCTTCTATCCAGTTGTTGGATTCCTGTTTTTATCAGGAATGCTCTTCCCTATTTTTGGAACAATAAGCAGAGTTCAGGATAGATTTGTTGATACGAGTTTTACTCTAAATGGATCAAAATTTGCAGAAAAGGCTGAATACAAAAATAATTCTACATCTATAACTCTAAAGTATGATTTAGATGCTATAAATTGGCTAAAAGAAAATGAAAGAAAAACAAAAAATATAATTGAGGGCCTGTCTCCTTTATATACATGGGGAAATAGATTTTCTATATATACAGGATTCCCGACTGTAATAGGTTGGGATTGGCATCAGACACAGCAAAGAGAATATAAAACCTCATTAATAAATGAAAGAAAAAATGATGTCAATGAATTTTACTCGACGTTAGACGTAAGCAAAAAGATAAACATACTCAACAAATATGATGTTAAGTTGGTAATTATAGGTGAACAAGAAAAATCTTATTACCCGAATGAAGGAATTGAATCAATAGCCGATCTAGTAGAAAGCAAATTATTAAATATAATATATCAAAATAAAAAAACTACTATTTATGAGGTTAATAATTGAATAAGATTAACTGCGTACTTTTTGATCTGTACAATACATTATTTAAATTTTACCCCGATAGAGAAGAAACTCAATATCAAGCATCTAAATTAATAGATTTAAAAATTGATAAATCTCAATTTAAAGATGCTATATTAAAGTCTGACTCATGGTTTGCTGAACAGACTGCTAAAAAATCTATGCATCTTCTTAGCGATAAAGAAAAGTTTTTATTTTACTGCGAATATGAAAAGAATTTATTTGGCCACCTTGGTCAAAATTTATCAGAAAGCGAAGTTAAAAAAATTTGGACATATGTATACAGTCAAAAGAGTTCTCTAAAAAAATATGATGATGTTATTCCTTGTCTAAAATTCTTAAAAGAAAATAATTTTTCCGTAGGTATAATTACAAATATTGATGCAAAAGGAGAAGACCTCAGCAAGGATCTAAATTTATCAAATTATATTTTTAAAATAATAACATCATATGATGCAGGGGAATCAAAGCCATCTCCAAAAATATTTAAATATGCCCTAAATGTCTTTGATCATGATCCTTCGGAATGTGTATTTATTGGGGATCAAATAGAAACAGATGTTATAGGTGCAAGAAATTCTAATATAACCCCAATTCTATTAGATAGAGAGGGTCAGCATAGTTATTACGAAGAGTGCCAGGTAATTAATAATTTAAATGAACTACAATTTATTTTATAGAAGAAAATTGCTCAGAAAATTTTGACTTAAATCTCTCAAAATCACTTAATGCCTGTATAAGTTCTGTCATATCAACTTTATGATTAATCCTAATTTGTTTATCAGATATATAAAATTTATTTTTGAAAATTTCTTCAATAAAATTTTCCATACCAATTATGGAATATTTAAATCTAATTATACTTTGATCTTGTTTAATACTAATAAAATTAATTTCTAATTTAGAACAATAAATTTTTATTTTTTGGTAGTTAATTAAATTAATTAAACTTTCAGGCAGTAATCCAAATCGATCGATCAATTCGTCTTTATAGATAGATAATTCTTTTAAATTAAAAATCGAAGATAAGCGATCGTATATTTCAAGCCTAGACTCTATATCAGGAATATACTCAAAAGGTATTCCAATATCTTCTAATAGATCTAAATTAATTAATGAATATTTAAATTTCAAATCATTATAATTAATATTGTTTTGCTTTCTCGAAACTGCTGATTCTAAGAATTTTAAAAATAGTCCAAGTCCAATTGCATTAATATTTCCGCTTTGCTCTTTACCCAAAACGTTTCCTACTCCTCTAATTTCCATATCTCTTAAAGCTATTTCTTTACCCGCCCCTAAGTATTGAAATCGTGTCATTGCTTCAAGTCTTTTTTCAGTCTCGGAGTTAAGTTTTGCTTTCCTAGGCACTACAAAATATGCATAAGCTTGATGACTCGATCTTCCAACCCTTCCTCTAAGTTGATAAAGTTGCGCTAATCCTAATTGGTGGGGATTGATTATCACTATTGTATTAGAGTCTGGCAAATCTAAACCTGACTCAATAATTGTTGTACAAACTAGAACATCAATATTTTTATCTGCAAAATTATTCATGACCTCTGACAACTTCCTAGGGTCCATCCTTCCATGTGCATAATCAACTTTAACTTCTGGAACAATTTCTTTAATTTTCTCAGCAATTTTTTCTATTTTATTAACACGATTATAGACAATAAACATCTGTCCATTTCTATCTTTCTCTCTTAGTATTATCTCTCTTAATAATTCGTCATTTTCTTCAACAACATATGTTCTTACAGACCTCCTATCTAATGGGGCTGTCTCAATCATGCTAAGATCCCTTACTCCAGACAAGGCCAAATTCATTGTCCTAGGGATTGGAGTTGCGCTTAAAGAAAGTATGTCTAAGTTAAGCCTCATGCTTTTTAAAAACTCTTTCTGTCTTACTCCAAATTTATGCTCCTCATCAACTATGAATAATCCTAAATCCTTAAAATCTATAGTATTTTGGAGCAATTTGTGTGTACCTATGCATATATCAACCTGCCCTGCCCTTAATTGTTTCTTTATTTCATTTGATTCTTTGATTGTTTTAAGCCTACTAAGGCACTGGATATTTACTGGAAACTGATTAAGTCTTGATTTAAATGTATCGTAATGTTGATCAGCTAATACTGTGGTAGGGACCAATATTGCAACTTGTTTTCCGCTCTGCACTGCCTTGAAACTTGCTCTAACTGCCAATTCAGTTTTTCCAAATCCAACATCCCCACAAAGTAGTCTGTCCATAGGTATGATACTTTCCATATCTTTGTATATCTCGTTTATAGATCTCTGCTGATCTTCCGTAAGAGCAAATGGAAAACTAGATTCAAGCGCTAACATCCAGTCATCATTTTTGTTAAAAGAAAAACCTTTAACTTTTTTTCTACTAGAATGTATGTATAAAAGTTCAGATGCCAATATTTCTGTAGATTTTTTTACTCTATCTTTCTGCCTCTCCCATTCTTTTCCATGAAGTCGATGCAGATTAGGAGCATTATCCTGCCCTCCTCTGTACAACTCAATTCTAGATATTTGGTCGGCAGGAACAAAAAGTTTATCGTCTTCTGCAAAATGTAATTCTAGATACTCCCTATCGCCATGACCTTCTAATTTTGTAACTCCAATAAATCTTGATATCCCATGATCTTCATGGACAACTAAAGCACCTTTTTCAAATAACTTAGATTTACGACTTTTACTTAGTGATTTATCAAAATTTCTGATTTTATTTTTAATCCCAAATAATTCATGATCACCAAGAAATATAATGCCAGTGCCATTGTCAATCTTAATTCCAAAAGAATTGTTAATAGACTTCTTTGCAAAAAAAATCTTTTTCTCTAAATCCTTATTATTAGCCGAATATTCATTTATCTTTTCTTTAATCCTTACTATATTATTTGACGCAACCATAACTATAGAATCTTTGCTATATTGAATTATTTGATCTACAGCTTTCCCTATGGGGTCTAGTGAACTTAGATTGCTACCTTTCAAATCTATTTTTTCAACTTCAATAAAATTCTTTCCGACTTTATTTGAGATCATAAGATTTTTTATATTTATCATCTTATTAAATTTTAATAATCTTTCTGCTATATCCTTTTGTTTATAGGTAAACCTGTCTTTTTTATTAAGAGAAAACCTCTCTTCATATTTTTTAATAGAAATTTCTATTAATTGTGGTTCATTAATGACCACTATAGAATTTTGATTAAAAATATCTAACAAGCATCCGCCTTCTCCCATCTTTTTTGATTCTTTTTCTGATAAAGATAATTGGCTAGAAACTCTGATCGACGCTTTTTTAACCTGTTTTATTGTCTTCTGAGATTCTTGGTCAAAATTTCTAATACTCTCAATTTCATCTCCTATAAAATCAATCCTTAAAGGGTTCTTATTGCCTACCGGAAAAACATCAATAAGATTGCCCCTGACAGAAAACTCTCCTGATTGCTCAACCACATGAGTTCTCTCGTACCCTAAAAATGAAAGTTTATTAACAATTTCACTAATTTTTATTTTTTGCCCAATATATGAATCAAATGTTCCTTCGTTAGCTAAAAATTCTAAATTGGGAGTTTTCTGGGACAGAGAAAGTCCTGAGGTTATAGCCAAAAAATTTTTATTTCTTAAATCTAACATTTTTGAAATAGCCCCATTTCGTTCAATATTGGAAAAAGAGTCAAATTCCAAACCACTCATTGGGTGAGTATCAATTTCGGGAACATGAATGACGTCTATATAATTTTGTAAAAATTCAGCGCAATCTTCGTATAATGATCTAGACAGTTCAGGTGTATCAACAATTAAAATAACACTTTCATCTCTAACTCTTGAAATTAGTGAAGTTAAAAAAGCTAAACTTTCTCCTGAAGAATATATTTCTAGCAAACCTTCATCCAAATTTGAAATCCTTTTTACCAAACTTTCTTTTTTGTGAAATAAAAGATTTGAAAAAATTGATTCAAATTGGTTATTTTTTTTAATTTCAGATTGAACTTTCAAATTTTAGCCTTATGCTTGGATATAAATTAACTTAAAACTATACTCTAAATTATAATGGAAAAAAATTTGAACACACTATGAAAAGAATTGTCATAAAAATTGGCTCACAAATAATTCTAAATGACGCTCAAGATAATAACTATAATCATCTAAATGAATTGTTAAGTGAAATTGTTAATTTAAGATCAAAAGGTTTTGAATTTACTATAGTTACGTCTGGCGCAGTCGCTCTAGCAAAACATCACTTACTAATAAAAGGTTTAGAAAATTCTAATCAAACTTCATCAAAACAAGCTATGGCTTCGATAGGTCAAACATTTTTAATGGAGAAATATAGTAAATTTTTTGAATCTCATAATATTTATTGTGCTCAAGTATTGGCGGGTCGTGATAATTTCAATTCTAGGATTGCATATTTAAACATAAAAAATACTTTAGAAAAACTTTACGAATTAAATGTAATTCCAATAATCAACGAAAATGATGTTGTTTCTACTAAAGAAATTGAGGGGCGATTTTATGGAGATAATGACAGGCTGTCATCTGTAGTTGCAAATGCAATTGATGCCGATTTGCTCATTCTATTTGGAAGAATGGATGGATTGTATACAGAAAATCCTGACATCAATGGTAAAGGAGTATTAATTAAAAAAATTGATGTGATTGACGAAACTATAATGTCTTACGCAAAAGACTCAGAAGACAAAGTGGGTTCTGGAGGAATGAAAAGTAAATTAGAAGCAGCAAAAATATGCATGGGTTCTGGAATTAAGTGTGTAATAACAAGCCCTCAAAACAATGTAATAAATAAAATCATTGAAGGGAATAGCATAGGAACTCAATTTGTGCCTAATTCTTCCAATCTAGAAAGTAAAAAGAGATGGTTATTTACAGGCGTATCTGAAAATAAAGGAATGATAATAATTGATGACGGCGCAAAAAAAGCACTATTAACCAAAGGTGCAAGTTTGCTGCCAGTTGGAATATTATCAATTGAAGGAAAATTTAATAGAGGTGATATTTTATTAATTAAAGATTCAAAAAATAACGAAATAGCATATGGAATAACAAATTATGGCGCCGAAGATTCTTTAAAGTTAAAAGGTAAAGATTCAAACGAAATAGATGAAATTATTGAAATTAATTATGGCACCGAGATGATACATAGAGATAACCTAGTATTATTAGAATCAACTAGTGAAAATAAGTTATGAATTTAACATCAATTTGTAAATCTGCAAGAAAATGCACAGGGGAAATGGGCTTGTTGTCCAACTTAAAGCGAAACCAGATACTAAAAGAAATATCTGAAAACTTAAAAAGGCAAGAAAGTTCAATCCTTAAAGCAAATGCTAAAGATCTATCCAATAACAAAAGATTGCCTTCTGAAATAAAGGAAAGATTGATTCTAAATTCTCAAAAACTAAAAAGTATCATTAATTCTATAAACAATATTAGGAAATTAAGTGATCCTTTATTAAGCGATGAAGAATATACCAGGAATGATGGCTTGGTAATTAAGAAGCAATCTGTTCCAATTGGTGTTATTGCAGCAATATATGAAAGCAGGCCAAATGTGACTATAGACATTGCGTGTTTGTCCATAAAATCAGGAAATGTAACAATTTTGAGGGGCGGTAAAGAATCTCTACAAACAAATTTATTACTTACAAAAATTATAAGAGATGCTATTAAAAAAAATAAGATTAATCCCAATGCTGTCCAATATTTAAAAGATCCAGACAGAAAATATATTAATGAAATGTTAAGCATGGACGAATATATAGATTTGGTTATACCAAGGGGCGGTAAAGAACTTGTAAATAATGTTTCAAAAAATGCAAAAATGCGCGCCATTTTTGGTGGAATAGGAGTAAGTCATTTATTTGTAGATGAGAAAATTGACGAAAAATCTCTCCTTCCAATTTTAGAAAATGCAAAAACTCAGGCACCAAGTGTTTGTAATGCATTAGACACAATCTTGCTTCATGAAAAGCAACAAAATAAATTACTTCCCAAAATAATTAATCACTTTGTTGGGCTTGGAATTGAAATGAGAATTCAACCAAAGTTATTTCAAAGCGCAAAAAAAATAAATTCATCTAGATTAATAAAAAAGGCATCAGATAATGACTGGGGACAAGAATATCTAAATTTAATAGTTTCCTTAAAGACGGTTTCTTCTATTGAAGAGGCTATAAAACATATTGATAAACATAGTTATGGTCATACTGACGGGATAATTTCAGACATAGCAAAAAATCAAAAAATATTTACCGAAAAAGTAAATTCTTCAGCCGTAACCGTAAATGCATCGACCAGATTTAATGATGGCGGAGAATTGGGGCTTGGGGCTGAAATTGCAATTAGCACCACTAAAGTTTCTCCTAGAGGACCTTTGGGACTAAGTGAAATTACATCATATAAATGGATAATTACAGGGAAAGGTCATATCAGATCCTAGTAATTTAGAAATAACTTGCCCCATTTTGATTTTAGTGCTTTTTTAATTCTGCTTTTCCCTATAAATTTAAGCCAATATTTATTGTGATATAGGTCAGAAGCAAAAAATGCCCATGGTGCAATTTTACTTCTAAGAAGAATTTTCTCTAAAGGTTTTAATGGTCCCCAATAAATAAATTTTTGACCTTTACTGGCAAAAGTATTTTCAGTTGATGAATATTTCCAATCAATAGATGATATATCTTCTCCGACCACATTAATTTCTGAGGGTTTTGCGACTCCAAGTGACATTTCATGGCAGATTTTTAATTTATCAATTTTCATTGGATCAAAACCCATCATTTTGGCTACAACTGCATCAACAGCGACTTGATCATAACCCCCCACAATAATATCTTTCTCTTTAATTCTCATTGCTCTAGGTCCTGGTCCATCTCCTGAGAATGCACCATCAGAAACAGCAAAAATATTTTCATGTATATCGTGCTGAATTTGTAACAAATCAACCAAAGTCTCATGAATTTGTGAGTGGGTCCAATGTCTATTTTGATTAAGCAATCCTCCAAAAGCATTTTTTAAGGCTCCTGTCATAGTTGTAAAAACATGTGTTTTCATTGTTGGCATATGAATAATATTGCTGCCAAAAAAAGTTTTTGGAATCATGATGCCTTCTTTGAAAATCTTATCTAATACTAATAATTTACTTTTTGGTTTATAAGCGACTGCCTCAGATTCTGGAGAATCAACAACAATATAAGGAATATTGTATTTATCTTCTACATTTTTATGTTTATTTTCAGTTCTTCCTCTTTCGGGATCTACAACAACTGTCCCATTATGTGCGGCGATAATATTTGAAAAATTGTTCTTTAATAGTTCTTTAATTACGCCTTCTAGTTGCCATGGCGCTGTGGAACATCCAGGGTAATATCTGTCCCATGAAATATTTACTTTTAGGAAAGTATTTATAGATTTATCAAAATTGTCAGTGACTTTCGCCTTTTGTAATAGCCACGAATAATCTTCCAGAATCGTTTCTGGTGAAACTTTCTTTACGAAAACAGTACCTCGATTTAAATTATTCATATCCTGTAAACTAACTTAAACTTTTAAAATATTATGATTGATTCTCATACACATATATTACCAAATAGGCCTAATAAACTTATAGAAGAGTTTGGCAAAGAAAAAGTTCTTTCAGAAATGTTTAGCGATGAACAAAAAATTACAACGCCTGAAGAACTAATTAAAAACATGAACTCTCACAATATAGAAAAATCAATTATATTGGGCTATGGATGGACAAATTTCGATCTTCTGCAGGCATCAAATCAATTTAATTTAGATACTTTTAAGAGAAATCCAGATGAACTAATCCCCTTTTTTTCAATAAACCCATTGTTTAAAGAAAATTTAGAAGAAATGGAAAAGTGTATAAAATTAGGAGCAAAGGGCGCAGGTGAGATACATCCATCAATACAAGAACTTGCACTAGATGATAAAAATCTCTGGAATGATGCCTTAAAATTGTTACAAGAAAACTCGCTTCCGATAATTATTCATGCTTCTGAACCAGTAGGACATTTGTATCCTGGCAAAGGTAGTTCTTATGCTCAAAATATATACAAATTTATTGAATTATTCCCAGAAAATAAAATAATTCTTGCTCACTGGGGTGGTGGCTTATTATTTTATGAATTAATGAATGAGGTTAAAGATGTATCCAAAAATGTATATTACGATACGGCCGCATCATCATTTTTATACAATTCAAAAATATTTGAGATAGCAATAGAAATTGTCGGTTCAGAGAAAATAATTTTTGGAAGCGATTTTCCAATTCTATCTCCAGAAAGAATATTAAATGAAATGAAGAATTTAAAAGAAAAAGACCTAATAAATATAACTGAAAAAAATATAAAAAATATACTGAATTTAAATTAATTATGCCAAAGGATGAATTCGTCTTATTGACTGGGTCAGCAAGTAAACTTGGAAAACATATAGCTGAATTACTAGCAGAGCAAAAATACAATATATTGCTTCATTATTTTAAATCAAAAAAAGAAACTGACCGACTTTCAAAAAGTCTAAATAATAAATTCAAAAAACAAAAATTTTTTCCCCTCTATATTGACCTTTCAAAAGTAAATTCAAAAAATATATTAAAAAATCTAATGCCAAAAAAAACTAACTTAATAGGTGTAATCAATAATGCATCTTTATATTTTGAGGACACAATAGACAATTTTAAATGCGAAGATTACCAAAAAAATATTAATATCCATTATAGAAATCCTTTAACACTGACTTCAATAATTTTTGAAAATTATAAAACCATAAAATCAAATTATTTCATTATAAATATGACTGATAATGATTTAGATAATAAAAATTATTATTCCTATTCAAAAACTAAATCTATGCTTTCTGAGTATTGCTCTGAAGTTTCTGAAATTAATTCAGATAGGATCAAGATACTAGAATTCAAACCTAAAAAAATACTGCCAGCCAAAGACTCTTCAAAAAACATTGCTTTATTCAAGCAAGAATTCATTAAATTGTTAAAATAAATCCATGGATATACTAGGAGAATCTAAATTAAATGATAATTCATGGGATTTTTTGACTCACGCAGAGGGCCCAAAAGGGAAAATAGAATTCACTCATGAGCAATTAATCTCTGAGCCTAGTGGAAATCTTTTTGCTCAAAGCCAAAACACTGGGATGGGATGGGACCCAAAAAAATTATGGGGGACTCAATTTATGATTTTGAGCACACTAGGAGGCATGAGAAGTGATGACGGAGAACCTATTGCTTTAGGTCATCATACTGGCCACTTTGAACTTGGAATGCTTATAGAAACTGTTGCTAACCAAATTAAAGAAGACGATGGTATCCCTTATAGCGCATATTGCTCTGATCCATGTGATGGCAGAAGTCAAGGAACTTCAGGAATGATGGACAGTTTGCCATATAGAAATGATGCCGCAATTGTTATGAGAAGGCTTAGCCGTTCAATCCCTACTACAAAAGGCGTAATGGGAATTGCTACTTGTGACAAGGGTCTTCCTGCAATGATGATGGCTCTCGCTGGAACACCTGATAAGCCAACAATAATTGTGCCAGGAGGAGTTACTCTAGCGGTAGAAGAAGGAGAAGACACTGCAATGATTCAGTCTATTGGTGCGCGGTATGCTCAAGATGAAGTGACTCTTGAATATGCACAAGATATGGGGTGCAAAACTTGTGCCTCTCCAGGGGGCGGATGTCAATTCTTGGGAACAGCAGGAACAAGCCAAGTAATAGCGGAGTCGTTAGGCATGACGCTTCCTCATGCTGCGCTCACCCCATCTGGAACAAATATTTGGCTCGATACTGGAAGGAGATCTGCCCTTGCATTAAAAAATTTAGTGGATAACAAAATTAATACAAAAACTATTTTAACCAACCAAGCATTCGAAAATGCAATGATAGTTCATGCAGCTTGCGGAGGTTCTACAAATCTTATTTTACATCTACCAGCCATAGCTCATGCTGTTAAAAGAAAAATGATGAAAGTAGATGACTGGACCCGAATAAACAAGCTAACACCAAGGCTTGTTGATGTACTTCCAAATGGACCAAAAGGATTTCCAACATCAGTTTTTTTCTCGTCAGGAGGCGTTCCTGAAGTTATGCTTAAACTAAGAGATGAGGGATTGCTCAATTTAGATGTTATGACAGCATCAGGTAAAACCTTAGAAGAAAACTTAAATTGGTGGGAACAATCTGAAAAAAGACATTTTGTAAGAGACCAGTTAGTAAAATCAAGAGGAATTGACCCGGAAGATGTTGTTCATAGTTTAAAAAATTCAAAAAAGAAAAATATGACTTCGACTGTAACATTTCCAAAAGGAAATATTGCACCAGAAGGATCAGTTGTTAAAAGCACAGCTATAGATAAAACAGTAATCGACGAAGATGGAGTATACAGAAAAATAGGCCCAGCAAGGATATTTATTTCAGAGGCTGACGCAATAAAAGCAGTTAAAGACAAGGGG
>CEUZ01292224.1_pt1 | contig 30042 bp, 24 predicted proteins | sample 361511 | NCBI WGS metagenome assembly CEUZ01 (sample SAMEA2622822, study PRJEB7988) | marine metagenome | biome: marine biome (ENVO:00000447); feature: surface water layer (ENVO:00002042); material: "saline water (ENVO:00002010), including plankton (ENVO:xxxxxxxx)" | depth 5 m | reverse complement strand
GGTAGGGAATGTAAGTGCTTGCCAAGATGGGATGCTACCTGACGTTCAGTTTCAGCAAGAAAACCCAAATTCCATTTATCACCAAACATGCCTGCTGCTGCACCAATAAAAAATGATCCGCTGTACCAAATAGGGTTTAGAATACTTTTTCTTCCACCTAATTCTATAATTCGTTGTTCAGTCCACGCAAGATGTTCAATTTCTTCACGTGCTGCTTGATTTAGGCTTTGTTGTACCTCTTTATTCTTAGTTGTAAGGGCTTGTCCTTGATATAGTGCTTGAGCACAAACTTCCCCTGTATGATTTATACGCATTAAAGCAGAAGATTTGTTTTTTTCTATTTTGGTAAGATCAGTTTCAGGAAAATCTTTTCCTGGAACTTTGCGTATCGTTTGTGCGGGTGCTAACAGGGTACGTAAGGCTCCATCAAAGCCAATAATTATTTTTTCAATATTAAGCATAAAGATCTCCGAATAGGAAATACAATTAAATTTATTTATTTATTTGTCGTGCCAGTAAAGTTACTGGGTGTAGTATCTCGAGTTTTGGAATTATATTCTGTAATGCGCTAGCAATATACATATTGCAGCCAGTGTTAGAGGTGGCAAGGTAGCGCGTATCAGCACTTATTTTAGATATTTTATCATTTAGTAGTGATTCCGCCATAGCAGATTGGTCTAGGAAATATGTTCCGGCAGCTCCACAGCATTGGTCATTATCAGCAAGTGGAGTAACATTTATTTCAGGTATACGCATTAATAATTCATAGGGGTATTTTGAGCTATGGATAATATTGCGTAAAGTACAGGGATCATGAACTAGGACTTTATCTTGTAATGGAGTAATTTTTAGATTATTCCACCCACCTATAGAGACTAGAAACTTGCTAATATCTATTATTTTGGAAGAAAATTCAGAATGATAATCTGTGAGGTGCATACCGCAGCCTGAAGAGGTGGTAATAATAGTATTTAGATTTAGTTCTTTAAAAGCTGATTCATTTTGTTGGGCTAGCTGTATCGCAGTATTTGTATCGCCTCCATGTTGATGTAAGGCTCCACAACAGGTTTGGGTTGGTGGTATATGTACCGTATAGCCAAGATGATTGAGTACATATATAGATGAGTTAATTGTTTCCACATCTGTGAGTCTTGCAACACAGCCCAGGAATAATCCAACTTCACCACAAGGCTTACCAGCTGGGAAATAAACGTTTTCCCAGGAATTTCTTGTATTTTTTCTTCTAGATGAGGTGCTGGGAAATTTAATCTCAGGTAATTGGTTATTTAATTTATAAATTTTTGTTCTTTTTAGAATAAAAATTTTCTTTAATTGTTTTTGTAGGCCTATTTTTTGATAAAGAAGAATGAGAAAGCGGAATTTATCTAAACGTGTAGGTTTTCCAATAAATTCTTTTTCTATTAATTTTTTTAACCAAGATTTTCTGATTAATTTCTGTCCATCAGATAATTTTGGAGGAGATGTGGCTATCATGGATCGAGTTTTATTTATTAACTGGCCATATGGAACATGGTTAGGACATACTGATTCACATGCGCGGCAGGTAAGGCAGAGATCAATATGCTTAACAAATTGGAGGTTGATTGGAATGTGTCCGTTTGCGACACCTCTCATTTGAGCTATACGTCCACGAGGAGAATCAGCTTCCGACATAGTCCTTCGGTAGGTGGGGCAATGAGGTAAGCATAGACCACAAGAAACGCAGCTATTATTTTCTTCAAGTAAGAAATCAGAGTATGTCGTTGGTGAGTTATTGTTAGGTTCTATGATTGTCTCCGGCAAGAGAAAAGATATAAAGCATAAGGTTAAAGCAATGATATTATTAAATTTTACCTCTAATTAGTTATAAAGTGTATAGATGTTGCTGAAACAAGGTTTGATACAGCCTGAAGAGTAAAAGTTCTTATCAATTAAAATTAATGATAATATTCTTGTGAAGCTGGCTAGGCAGTCGCTGCCATTTTTTCAATAATGAAAGACTGGGAGAGGAAAGTCCGGGCTCCAAAGAGCAGGATGCCGGTTAATGACCGGCCGCCGTGAGGTGAGGAATAGGGCCACAGAGACGAGCGTATTAAGTTGCGGTGAAACGCGGTAACCTCCATCCGGAGCAAGACCAAATAGGCAGATTTTGACGTTGCTCGCCGAGTCTGCGGGTAGGTTGCTTGAGTGCATGAGTAATTGTGTGCCTAGAGGAATGGCTGTCCAAGACAGAACCCGGCTTATAGGCCAGCTTCATTTCTAACAATCAGCTAAGCTGTTATTTTTTTAATATTCTCTAGAGTTTCTTAAGTTGTAAATTACCTTTAGTGATGGCCCTATCTCTTTTATTTGCTTAGCGTATTTCCGTATATAAAGAAATTTTCTTAGGTTTCTCCTTAAGTCTTTGTCACATAAACAAAAATCCATTAATTTCTCTTGACTTGGTTATATTTTTTAATTAGAGTGGGCATAAGTGGGAAATAGTGGGAAAAATTATTCAGTTTAAATAAACCATGAACTTGAAATTTTATCTAGGAAAGCAAAGGAAAATATGTTTCGAGGGATCACACAACTTAATCTTGATAATAAGGGAAGGCTTGCAATACCCACCAAATATCGAGAGAGTCTTATAGCTTTCTGTGAGGGTCATTTAGTCATTACTGCTGATCCAGCTAAATGTTTATTGGTATACCCTCAGCCTGCTTGGGAACCTATAGAGCAGAAATTAAATGGTTTGTCTAGTTTTAATCCAGAAACCCGTAGTTTGCAGCGCCTTCTTGTAGGCAACGCAAGTGATGTGGAGATGGATGCCTCTGGTCGAATTTTAGTGCCCCCGCCTTTGCGTCATTTTGCAGGGTTAATTAAGAATGTGGTGTTAGTGGGACAGGGTGCAAAATTAGAGTTATGGGAAGAAGAAAAATGGAACCAGCAAATTGATGATTCTATAGCTCTAAAAGGTGAAAATATTTCTCCTGAGCTTGATGGATTCTCATTGTGATGTGGCGGTGAATTTAGATGCATGTCACAGTTTTGTTACAGGAGGCAGTAGATGCACTGAAGATTAAGTCAAATGGAGTTTATATTGATGGTACTTTTGGTTTTGGTGGCCATAGTCAGAGGATTTTAGAAAATCTGGATAAAAAAGGAAAATTAATTGCTTTCGATAGGGATGTATCTGCAGTAGCTAGAGGTAGGTCTATCGAAAATAGAAATTTTCATATTATTCACAGTAAATTTTCTAAAATAAAGCAAGAATTGCAGGAATTGGGTGTGAGTCAAGTAGATGGGGTGTTGTTGGATTTAGGAATGTCATCACTTCAGCTTGAAGATGTATCAAGGGGGTTTAGTTTTCGTTTAGATGGGCCGCTTGATATGCGTATGGATACGTGCGAAGGGCAGACTGCAATGGAGTGGATTGCTTCTGCTTCTGAGGCGCATTTAGGGGAAGTAATAAAAAATTATGGTGAAGAACGATTTGCTAAGCAAATTGCTAGAGAAATTGTTATGGCAAGATCACGACAGCCCATTACTACTACACTTCAACTTGCTGGAATTGTGGCAAAGGTTATTCGTCCAAGTAAGCATAACAATCACCCAGCAACGCGTACTTTTCAGGCTATACGGATTTATTTAAATCAGGAGCTAGATGAATTGTCATTGACCTTACCCGATTGTATGAAATTATTGAAGAAAGGTGGACGGCTTGTAGTTATTAGTTTTCACTCATTGGAGGATCGTACTGTAAAGTGTTTTATGAGAGAGGCATCATGCTCAGATAAATTTCCTCGTAAATTACCAATACGAGATACAGATATGCAGCACCTTGTTCACCCTAAGCTACGTTTAGTTGGGAGGGCAAAACGACCCAAAGACAGTGAGATAGAAATTAACCCACGCGCTAGAAGTGCGGTCATGCGTGTAGCAGAAAGGATAAATGTGGACAATTTATAGAAAAAATATTTTTAAAAAGGGTAGGTCTAAAAAAAGTAAATTAATTTGCTAACTCATCAAAGGAGAGCTGTTATGAAATTCGAGATCATGGAGGCAGAAGACCGAGCGGCGGTTATAAAGGTTATAGGTGTCGGTGGTTGTGGGGGTAATGCTGTGGATCACATGATTAAGAACGGAGTACAGGGTGTTGAATTCATTTGCGCTAATACTGATGCACAATCTTTAAAGCGTAATCAAGCACGTATTTTATTACAATTAGGTCCTGCTATTACAAAGGGATTGGGCGCTGGAGCAAACCCCGAGATTGGACGTTTAGCAGCAATTGAGGAACGTGATCGTATTGCTGAATTAATTGATGGGGCGGATATGTTGTTCATCACTGCAGGCATGGGAGGTGGGACTGGAACTGGTGCGGCACCAATAGTGGCAGAAATAGCAAAAGAAATGAATATTCTAACTGTGGCGGTTGTGACAAAGCCATTTTTATTTGAAGGTAAGCGTTTAAAGTCAGCAAAGATTGGCATGGAAGAGCTATCAAATTATGTTGATTCATTAATTGTTATTCCAAATGATAAATTAATGTCAGTACTGGGGGATGATGTGAGCATGCTAGATGCTTTTGAAGAAGCAAACAATGTGCTTTATGGAGCAGTTGCAGGAATATCAGAGGTAATTAATTGTCCAGGCCTTGTAAATGTAGATTTTGCTGATGTTAAAACTGTAATGTCAGAAGCTGGTATGGCAATGATGGGGACTGCATTTTCAACAGGGATTGACCGTGCAAGTTTATCGGCTCAGCAGGCAGTTGCTAGCCCTTTGCTTGAAGGAGTAAATCTTTCTGGTGCGCGTGGTGTGTTAGTAAATATTACTGCAAGCTCGGGATTAAAAATGCGTGAAGTACAAGAAGTAATGAGCACAATTAAAGATTTTACTGATGATGACGCTACAGTAATTATTGGTACAGTGATAGATGAAAATATGCAGAATGATTTGCGTGTGACAGTTGTAGCAACTGGGCTTAATGAATTAGAAACTAGTCATCAGTCTAACACTAAGCCACTTAGTGTTATTCATACTCGAACTGGCACTAATGATTCCCCATCAGAAGATGTAGTGGACTTGAGAGAGCTTAGTGTTCCTGCAGTTACTCGTACAAATAGGCGTGAAGCAGTGCAAGCAATGAAGCAATCTGGCGTAGATGAATTAGAGATTCCTGCATTTTTACGGAAACAGGCAGATTAGAATTTGTATTTTTTATAGAAAAATAAGATTAATGGAGCAAGATAAAATTATTGTTGCCCACATTCAGTATTATTTATTTAATTTTAGTTCTTTTTATTATACAGGCTAGATAGCTCTAGTAGTTATATAGGCTCATGATTTTAGTCATGGAAAATTGAAGTGACTAGACTAAATATTTTTCTTACGTTGATCGCTATTGTCTGTGCTTTAGGTGCTGTGACCTCACAGCATGAAGCGCGTAAACTTTTTATGGAGCTGGAAAAAGAGCAGAAAGAGGCAATAAATTTAGCCGTAGAGTGGGATCAGCTACTTCTCGAGCAAAGTACTGTCGCAATGCGGACTCAGATTGAGAAGATAGCTACTGAGAAATTATTAATGAAAGTTCCAGATGAGTCCCAAATTAAAATTATTTCTTTAATAGAGTCTGATAGTGCAGAAGTTTCTGTAGATAAGGAAGAGTTATGACTCGTAATCCTATTCTAAATTTTACCTTACCAGCTTGGCGTTCGCGAGTGTTAATCGCTCTTTTTTTGCTTAGCTTTCTTGGTTTGATTGGACGTGCAGTTTATTTGCAAGGTATGCATAACGAAATTTTGCAGAAAAGGGGAGAGTCTCGTTCAAGCCGTGTAGTTGAGATGCCTGCACATCGTGGAATGATTACTGACCGACATGGTGAGCCTCTTGCTATTAGCACACCGGTTAAATCTTTATGGGCAAACCCTGCTGGTGTTCATGCAACTAATAGTCAATTAAGAAAATTGGCAGAATTAGCCGAGGTGAATGTTGCTGAGATTAGAAAAAAAATAAGTAACAAGAAGCGAGATTTCGTTTATTTAAAGCGTCATTTATCACCAGATGTAGCAGATAAAATAGTTGATCTTGGTATTCCTGGAATATTTTTTGATCCAGAATTTAAGAGATATTATCCTCAACGTGAGATAACAGCTCAAATGCTCGGATTTACTAATGTAGATGATAATGGGCAAGAAGGTATCGAATTAGGATGGCAAGAAATTTTAGCTGGTAAAGCTGGCAGTCGTCGTGTCATTAAAGATAGAAAAGGTCGTATTGTTGAAGATATAGAGATTATATTAACACCTAGACCAGGAAAAGATTTAGTTTTATCTCTTGATAGCAAGATTCAGTATCGTGCATATAGAGAATTAAAGCATGCTATGGATCTTAATAAAGCTAAAGCTGGAGAGATTGTAGTTTTAGATCCTCAAACTGGAGAAGTATTGGCATTAGTTAATTTACCAGCTTACAATCCAAATAATAAAACTGGAAGGAGTGGGGGGAAGTCTAGGAATAGGGTATTAACTGATATATTTGAACCCGGTTCGACTATGAAGCCTTTTACAGTAGCTGCTGCACTTGAAGCAGGAAAAATAAAGCCAGATACTGAATTTGATACTGCTCCCGGATTTATAACTATTGGTAGAAATACAATTAGAGACTCACATGTAGAAGGTGTCTTGACTGTAGAGCAGGTGATTAAGAAGTCAAGTAATGTTGGTACTGTACAAATTGCCTTGAAATTACCAGCACAAACAATGTGGGAAACTTTTAATCGTTCTGGTTTTGGTTCATATACTGGTTCAGGATTTCCTGGTGAAGTAAAGGGTAAGCTTCGTCCATATCAAAAATGGCGATCTATTGAGCAGGCAACGATGTCATATGGTATGGGAATTTCAGTGAATTTGTTGCAGTTGGCTCGTGCTTATACTTTATTTTCAGCAGAAGGAAAATTGAAGCCGGTATCTTTATTAAGGGTCGATAAGCCACCAGTTGGTAAGCAGATAATTTCACGTAAAACGGCCCTTTCTGTAAGTAAAATGCTTGAGATGGCGGTAGCAAAGGGTGGGACAGCTACTCTTGCACAAATTAAGGGTTATCGAGTAGCAGGTAAAACTGGCACCGCACATAAGGTAAAAGATGGTGGTGGTTATGCTAGAGATAAGTATATTTCTTCATTTGTAGGTTACGCACCAGCTTCTAATCCACGTCTTATCATTGCAGTAATGCTTGATGAACCTTCAGCTGGAAAATATTTTGGAGGTCAAGTGGCTGCACCTGTTTTTAGCCGGGTCATGGCTGATTCATTAAGAAATTTAAATGTTCCTCATGACGCTCCCATTGATAAAACAGTTTCTTCATCGCTGATGCTGAGGCTAAAAGGTGATGTATGAATTTGGGGGATAAAAATACGTTAGAAGAAAAATTTGATCCAGATATACTCAATAGCATGGGTATTAGTATTGAGAATCTTATTACTGATAGCCGTATGGTTAAGCCAGGGGATACATTCTTAGCTTATGTTGGAGAGAAAGTCGATGCGCGTAAATATATCCCACAGGCAATTAAAGCGGGTGCAAATGCAGTTTTATGGGAGCGTAGTGGCTTTGTATGGAATCCAGAATGGAAGATACCAAATTTATCGATATCAAAATTACGTAGTAAAGTTGGTGTAATTGCAAATCATATATATAAAAACCCATCAGGAAAATTATGTCTAATTGGTGTTACTGGTACAAATGGAAAAACATCATGTGTTCAATGGATAGCTCAGGCGTTGACAGAATTTGATATAAAAGTTGCTTCGATAGGTACTTTAGGGAGTGGGTTTTCTGGTAATCTTCTGCCCTCTTTCGATACAACCCCCAGTCCAGTTTTACTACAACAAAGAATGGCTGATTTTTTGAAACAAGGTGCCAAGTATGTGGTACTGGAAGCATCATCTCATGGTATAGCACAAGGGAGAATAAATGGGTCTACATTATCAGTAGCATTATTTACAAATTTATCACATGACCATTTGGATTATCACGGTAGTATGCAGGCATATGCTGCTTCTAAAGCACGCTTATTTCATTGGGATAGACTTCAGCATGCTGTTTTAAATTTAGATGATGTATTTGGTGTGGAGTTGTTAAAGAAGTTAATGGGTCGAGCTATAAATATTATTGGGTATGGGTTTAAAGATCTGGAAATAAAAGATTATGATCCAAAATTGTTTGAAATGGTTCATGGGTATAACTTAAAAGTAAATAGTCAGGGGCTAGAGTTTGATGTTGTATTTAAGGGAGAGCGCCTAGGGGTTAAAACAGAACTAATTGGAGAGTTTAATGCATCTAATTTGTTAGCAGTGCTTTCTACTTTATTAGCATGTGGCTTCAATTTAGGTGATGCAGCTAAGGTTTTAAAAAAAATACAACCAATATCAGGCAGGATGGAGAAATTTGGTGGTGGTAGCTTGCCATTAGTAGTTGTAGATTTTGCTCATACTCCAGATGCATTAAAAAAAACATTATTAGCACTTCGTGTAATTATTAGTAGTTCTAAAGATGTTTCAAAGATTAAGAATACAAAATCAAAATTAATTTGTGTTTTTGGTTGTGGTGGTGATCGTGACCAAGATAAGCGGGCACTTATGGGTAAAATAGCAACAGAGTTATCTGATGAAACTATTATTACCAGCGACAACCCTCGTAATGAAGATCCCTATTCTATTATTAATGATATATCTTTAGGTTTAGATAACGGCTATTTTGTTGAGGAGAATAGAGAAATAGCTATTCGTAAGGCGCTAAATGGTGCGCATCAAGGGGATGTAGTGCTTATTGCAGGTAAAGGCCATGAGGAATATCAGGAAATAGGCACGAAAAAAATACCTTTTAGTGATGTGAAGATGGTGCGATTGATTCTTCAGGAACTAGCAAATAAAGTGCAGGATCAAATATGATGATGGTGCAAGAAGCAGCTCGTATATTGCATGCAGAGTGGTATGGTGAAGATACACTTTTTACTGGTGTGAGTACTGATAGCCGCAGTGTGAGGGGTGGAGATTTATTTGTAGCTTTGAGTGGCAAGAATTTTGATGGGCATGAATTTATTACTCAGGCAAAGGATAGAGGTGCTATAGCTGTAATGGTAGATCAAAAGTCACGTATCCAAGAGAGCCAGGATTTAACAATTCCTGTAATAATTGTGCAAGATACCTTACTAGGATTAGGGAGGTTAGCAAAATATTGGAGGGGAAATTTTGATATACCAATTATTGGAGTAACAGGCAGTAATGGTAAGACAACAGTTAAAGAAATGATCACATTAATATTGCTTCAGTTAGTTGGAAAGAATCAAAATAAAGTTTTAGCAACTATTGGTAATTTTAATAACGATATTGGTGTTCCAAGAATGTTGTTACAGTTATGTAGGCAACATGAGTATGCGGTAATAGAAATGGGTATGAGCCACCCGGGTGAGATTGCTTATTTAGCTGATTTAGTACAGCCGACCGTTGCCCTGATAACAAATGCAGGTGCTGCACATATAGAAGGAATTGGTTCCGTAAAGGAAGTGGCACTTGCTAAGGGTGAAATTTTTGAAGGATTGGATAAGTCCGGTATAGCAGTCATTAATGCAGATGATTCAAATGTGCAGTTATGGCGGAGAATCGCTGATAATAGGTCGATAATTGAGTTTGGATTAAACAAAAAGGTAAAAGTGAGTGGATGTTATAAATTAAATCCAACTAGTGCTGAAATGAAATTAGAGCTTCCTGATGGAACGATAGAAATAAAATTGAAAGTTCCTGGAAAACATAATGTTTACAATGCTCTTGCGGCGGCAGCAGCAGCAAATGCTATAGGTATAAATAAGGAAAATATCGCGTCTGGATTGGAATTATTTGGTGGGGTGGATGGTCGGTTACAGCAAAAGAAATGTTTGTGTGGTGCGACAATGATAGATGATAGTTATAACGCTAATCCAGAATCAGTACGGGCTGCACTATCAGTATTAGCGAATATCTCTGCTGAAAAGAGAATTCTGGTTCTTGGAGACATGGCGGAACTAGGTGATGCTGCTATAGATTTCCATGAGTGTATTGGTAAAGAAGCTCGCCTTATTGGTATAGATAGACTATTTGCTTTAGGAAAATTAAGTGCTCACTCTGTAAGCAAATTTGGTTCTGGTGGGCAGCATTTTAGAAATATTGAAGATATTTTAGCTGTAATTGAGTCAGTATTAGCTCCTGATGTGGCATTGTTGGTAAAGGGATCTCGTTTTATGCAAATGGATCGAATAGTGAGAAAATTTGAGGTATAAATTAAACGAGTGATTATAAAAGAGCATGAATAAATTAATTAGAATTAAAATTGAGGGACAAGGTTAAGAGCCCTGTTAGATCAGATATGCTATTAGAGTTTACACAATGGTTGGCAGGTGATATTCGAGCTTTTAATGTATTCAGTTATATTACATTACGAACGGTATTAGCGGCACTAACATCCCTAATGATTTCATTTATTATTGGTCCAGCCATGATACGTAGGCTTTCTGCATATAAAATTGGTCAGTCGATTCGTGATGATGGGCCACAAACTCACCTTGTTAAAGCAGGTACGCCTACTATGGGCGGTGCATTGATATTGGTTTCTATTGCAATTAGTACATTACTATGGGCAGATTTAGAAAATCATTATATATGGGTAGTATTACTAACAACCTTAGGATTTGGAGCAATTGGTTGGGTAGATGATTATCGGAAGGTGGTATATAACAATCCAAAAGGACTTTCTGCTGGTATTAAATTTTTTTGGCAATCTTCAATTGCAATTACTGTTGCATCTTATTTGGCGCTTACTGCAGATTCTCCAGTACAAACTAGTATGATTGTGCCTTTCTTTAAGCAAATTATAATACCGTTGGGGGTCGTTGGATTTGTAATACTTTCTTATTTTGTCATAGTAGGTGCTAGTAATGCAGTAAATTTAACTGATGGTCTTGATGGGTTGGCTATTATGCCCACGGTAATGATTAGTAGTGGATTAGCAATTTTTGCCTATGTTGCTGGCCATTCAGTTTTTGCAAAGTATCTTGGTATTCCTTACATTCCTCATGCAGCTGAATTAGCTGTATTTTGTGGGGCATTGGCAGGATCAGGGCTTGCTTTTCTATGGTTTAATGCTTACCCAGCTGAGGTATTTATGGGTGATGTTGGTGCTTTGGCCCTTGGTGCTGCACTTGGTGTTGTTACTATAATTATACGCCAAGAAATTATACTCCTTATTATGGGTGGTGTATTTGTAGTAGAAACTTTATCAGTAATGGCACAGGTGGTTTCATTCAAATTAACAGGCAGGCGTATTTTCAGAATGGCGCCTTTGCATCACCATTTTGAGTTAAAAGGGTGGAAGGAAAATCAAGTAGTAGTGCGTTTCTGGATTATAACTATGATGTTAGTGCTACTTGGTTTATCTACGCTTAAATTAAGATGAATCTATATGGGAAAACGGTTTTGGTTCTTGGAATGGGAGAAACTGGATTATCTATGGTGAAATGGTTGTCCCGTATAGGTTCAAACATTTTCGTGGCAGATGATCGTATTGAACCACCGAATCTAGGCATATTGGAACAAATTATTCCTGTTGATCAGATTTTCACAGGTTCTTTTTCGACTGAAATACTTAAGGGGATAGATATTATTGCTATTAGCCCAGGTATTTCAAAGGCTATCCCGCTAATTTATCAGGCGGCCAAACGTCAAATCCCAGTTGTTGGTGATATTGAACTATTTTCCTTGGTGCTTAATAAATGTAGTGCTCTCAAGCCAAAGGTTTTAGCAATTACAGGTTCTAATGGAAAAACAACAGTATCATCTATGGTTGATGCAATGTTAAGAGAGGCAGGATGGGATATAGAAGTAGCTGGGAATATTGGCCCAGCAATATTAAATAAGTTTATGCAGAGGATTGATTCTGGGAAGCCTCCCCAAGCATGGGTTTTAGAAATTTCAAGTTTTCAGCTGGAATCTACGAAAAATTTTAATCCTGATGTAGCTGCGGTTCTTAATTTAAGTGAAGATCATTTAGATCGTTATGTTGATATGGCTGATTATGCTGCTACAAAGGCAAGAATATTTTCAGGGGAAATAGAAAATGGAGGCATGGTACAGATATTAAATCGTGATGATCCTATTGCTAGCACTATGGCGATAGCTGGTAAGAAGCAGATCACTTTTGGCATGGATGCTCCAGTTAACAGAAATGATTTTGGTTTGTTGGTAGATGATGAAACTTGGATTGTGCAAGGCAGAGATCGGTTAATAAAGGTAAGTGAGCTTGTGGTGACTGGACCTCATAATATTGCTAATGCTTTAGCCGCGTTAGCTTTATGTAATGCTGTAGGCGCAGCATATAGTCCAATACTTAACGCTTTACGAAAATTTACTGGGTTGCCTCATCGTGTAGAGAGGGTTGTAATATTGGATGGTATTACATTCTATAATGATTCAAAGGGTACAAATGTAGGTGCGACAGTTGCAGCTATCAACAGTATTACTCAGAAAAAAATATTGATTATAGGTGGTGATGGAAAGAAGCAGGACTTCTCTCCACTGAAAGAGCCAATTTCAAAGAGTGTACGGGCAGTAATTTTGATTGGAAAGGATGCTAGAAAAATTGGTGCTGCGATAGGTGGTTGTGGAGTCCCACTACATAGCACGATAACTCTGGAAGATGCAGTAAAAAAGAGCTTTATTTTGGCAAAAGAGGGTGATGCCGTACTTATGTCTCCTGCTTGTTCTAGTACTGATATGTTTAGGAATTATATTCATCGTGCTGAGGTTTATATTGCAGCAATAAAAAAATTAGAGCTAAAAATGTTAGATACTAAAAGAGTTATACACTAGATAGTTCTTAGGTCGATTTTAATGATTTATCACGCTAGTATTAGTAACCAAAAAACTATCTCTGATTTTGATCAGAGTTTAATTTGGTCTGCAATATTTCTGTTGAGTCTAGGTCTCATTATGGTTTATTCAGCTTCTATTTCAATAGCTGAGACCAGTCGCGGAGATGGCTATGCAGCATATTTTCTTGTTCGTCAAGGGGCTTACTTATTAGTCGGGTTATTTATTGGATTGATTTCATTTCAAATACCAATGAAATTATGGCAAAAATACTCGCTTTATCCGTTTCTGATAGGTATGGGGCTGCTTGCATTAGTACTGATTCCCGGTATAGGGAATGAAGTTAACGGTAGTAGGCGCTGGTTATCGTTATTTGTTGTAAATCTACAGCCTTCTGAATTTATGAAATTATTCATAGTGATGTATGTTGCTAGCTATACAGTTAAAAGAGCGGCATATCTGGATCATCTTAGGAAGGGTTTTTTACCTATTTTTATTGTAATGATAATGTTAGGTTTTTTATTACTTAATCAACCGGATTTAGGGGCTTTTGTTGTTATTACTGGTATTGTAATGGCTGTTTTATTTTTGGGAGGAATGAATATAAAGTTATTTGTTGGAATTATCGGGCTATTGTGTATGGCTGTACTGGCATTAATTTTACTTGAGCCTTACCGTATGAAACGAATTATTGCCACTTTAAATCCATTTGAAGATGAATTTAGTACAGGGTATCAATTGTCTCATTCCTTGATGGCATTTGGGCGAGGCGGATGGGAAGGTGTTGGATTAGGTGGGAGTGTAGAGAAATTATACTATCTACCAGAAGCGCATACTGATTTTTTGCTTGCAGTAATAGCTGAGGAACTTGGTTTTATTGGGGTAATGGTTGTAGTAGTGTTATTTTCATTGCTAGTGATACGATCCTTTGTCATAGGTCGTCAAGCAGCAATACGTGACCGATTTTTTTCTGCATTAGTAGCCCAAGGATTTGGAGTATGGATAGGAATACAAGCTTTCATCAACATGGGTGTAAATATGGGTATTTTGCCGACAAAAGGGTTAACTTTGCCATTAATGAGTTTTGGTGGTAGTGGTATTGTTGCTAATTGCATTGCGCTAGCAATTTTATTAAGGGTTGATTGGGAAAATCGCCAGTTAATGAAAGGGTATAAAATATGAAAGCAAGTTGTTACCAAAAAATAATTATAGGATTTTAGGTGTGGCACACACTATCTTAATTATGGCAGGAGGAACTGGCGGTCATGTTTTTCCAGCGTTGGCAGTAGCAGATTATTTAAAGAAGGATGGCTGGAGAATAGTGTGGTTAGGAACAAAAGGTGGAATGGAAGAATCATTGGTTTTAAAAAAAGGGCATGATATTAAATTTATTAATTTCTCGGGCTTGCGTGGAAAAAATTTAATGACTTGGCTTACTCTTCCTATAAGGATGCTATTTGCATTCTTTCAAAGCGCAAAGATCTTATTTATTTTACGTCCAGATGTGGTATTGGGTATGGGGGGTTATCCAGCATTTCCAGGAGGGGTTATGGCCTCATTATTCAATATCCCTTTATTAATTCATGAACAGAATTCAATACCCGGCCTTACAAATAAGATATTAGCCAAGTTTGCAGATAGAGTTTTAATAGGATTTCCTAATTCTATTAAAGATAAGAGAAATGTGGTTTTCTCTGGGAATCCAATACGTACTGAGATTAAGCAATTAGATGTACCAGAAAGACGGTATGAAGGGCGGAACGGAAATTTAAAGCTTTTAATAATAGGTGGAAGCTTAGGTGCTCAAGTATTAAATATTGTCGTACCGCAAGCTTTGAGATTGATACCGGAGAATGTGAGACCAATAGTCATTCATCAAGCTGGAAAGGCACACCTTACGGCTTTAAATAAAAATTATTTAGAAGCTGGAGTGAAAGGTGAATTAATAGATTTTATTGATAATATTGCAGCCCAGTACTCTGAAAATGATTTAGTTTTATGCCGTGCTGGTGCACTTACGGTTTCTGAATTATCTTCTGCAGGTGTAGCAAGTATTCTTGTGCCTTTTCCGTATGCTGTAGATGATCATCAGACATATAATGCAAGATTCCTAAGTAGTCATGGTGCTGCAGTGTTGTTATCTGAGAGTGAATTAACTCCTCATAATTTGGCTAAATTATTGTCAAATTTTACGCGAGAAAAATTATTGAGAATGGCAATGCAGGCACGAGAATTAGCAAAGCCTAATGCTACTAGAATAGTAGCAGAAGAGTGCATAGGAATGATTACAAATGAATAATAAGGTAGCCTACTTAGTAGAAATTCCTTTTTAATATCTTATAAAGATAAAGAATGAAGCATAAAGTAAAACATATTCATTTTGTTGGTATTGGTGGATCAGGTATGAGTGGAATAGCTGAAGTTTTATTAAATTTGGGCTATAAAATAAGTGGTTCAGATTTATTAGATAGTGTTACGACAAAACGGATAAGAACTTTGGGTGCTACTGTTCATATTGGCCATGCAAGTAATTATATTGACTCAGCAGATGCAGTAGTTATATCTAGTGTAATAAAATCAGATAATCCAGAAGTAAGTGCAGCACGAAGAAATAATATTCCTATAGTTCCGAGAGCAATTATGTTGGCAGAGCTACTGCGGTTGCGCCAAGGGATTGGTATTGCAGGAACCCACGGTAAGACTACTACTACGAGTTTAATTGCAAGTATTCTTGCACAGGCTAAAATGGATCCTACTTTTATTATTGGTGGAAAATTAGAATCTGCAGGAGCTAATGCCAAATTAGGAAGTGGTGAGTTTATTGTAGTAGAAGCTGATGAATCTGATGCCTCATTTCTTTATCTACAACCAGTATTAGCTGTGGTCACTAACATAGATCATGATCATATGGAAGCTTATGATCATGATTTTAATAAGCTTAAAAAGGCCTTCGTAGATTTTATACAGCATCTTCCATTTTATGGGCTGGCAATTCTATGTGTAGATGATCCTAATATACGTCAGATTATTCCTGCTATTACTAAACCTATTATGACATATGGTTTGTCAGATGCAGCACAAATTAGGGCCGAAAACATTACTCACTGTAAAGGAAAGATGCAGTTTACAGCGGTGGTTAGAGTGAATGAAAAGGTTCGTAAGCTTGATATAAAACTTAATTTGCCAGGACTGCATAATGTATTAAATGCATTGGCTGCAATTGCAGTGGGAAATGAATTAGGGATCCCAGATAGTTCAATGATTAATGCATTAAATACATTTAAGGGGGTGGGTCGACGCTTCCAGCGTTGTGGTGAGATTGAGATATTTAGAAAAGATATGAACGGGAGTTTCACTCTTGTTGATGATTATGGTCACCATCCAGTAGAAATTGCGGCAACAATTAATGCAGCTCGCGGAGCATTTCCTGGCCGCCGTCTTATAGTTGCATTTCAGCCACATCGTTATACTCGTACTAGAGATGTATTTGAGGACCTTGTAAAAGTTTTATCAACATCGGACGTATTATTATTAACTGAAATTTATTCTGCAGGGGAAGCACCAATTATTGCTGCTGATGGGAAATCACTTGTACGGGCAATTAGGATACAGGGAAAAGTTGAGCCGATTTTTATAGAAGCTGTAGAGGAATTACCCAGAGCTATCTTGAATATTGTACAGAATAGAGATGTAGTATTAATTATGGGAGCAGGTTCTGTGAGTATCGTATCACAGAGCCTTATGAATTATTCTTGTGAGGATAAAAGAAGTGGATAAATTATTGCATGCTCAGTCCCACACAAAACAATGGGATAAAAAAAGCCTGCGTGGGGAATTGCGTATTAATGAACCAATGAGAAAATATACCTCCTGGCGTGTGGGAGGTAGGGCAGAGCGAATTTATATACCAGCTGATTTAGATGATTTAGCTGAGTTCTTATTTAGTATACCTAAGCGTGAGAAAATTTGTGTTATTGGCCTGGGTAGTAATATTTTAGTACGTGATGGTGGTTTACGTGGCACAGTGATCTTGCTCCATTCAAAATTAAATAATATTTTACTGGAAGGACATAGTGATGAGGATAAGTTGATTTATGCTGAGTCAGGAGTGACATGTGCAAAGGTAGCAAAATTTGCCACATTACATAATTTAGCTGGGGCAGAATTTTTAGCGGGCATACCTGGTACAGTCGGGGGGGCTTTGGCAATGAATGCAGGTTGTTATGGTTCAGAAACATGGGAAATTATAGAGCGAGTACGGATACTAAATAGGTCGGGTTATCTAAAGAATAGAGATGCAAAAGAGTATAGGGTTGGTTATCGTCAGGTAAATTTAAGATCAAACATTGAGCCATCTGTTGATTATTCTAGAGAGGAATGGTTTGTAGGGGCATGGCTAAAATTAGAAAGAGGAAATAATGTGGCATCTAAGAAAAAGATTAAAGCATTGCTTTCTGAGCGTATTGGAAGCCAGCCTTTGAATTTACCTAGCGCTGGTTCAGTATTTCGTAATCCTCCTGGTGATCATGCTGCTCGATTAATTGAATTATGTAATTTAAAAGGATTTAGTATTGGTGGGGCTATGGTTTCAACTAAGCATGCTAATTTTATTGTTAATACAGGTAATGCTATAGCAGAAGATATTGAGTCTGTGATTAGAGAAGTGCGTACAAAAGTAAAGAGGAAAACTGGCATTGAATTAATACAAGAAATTAGAATTATAGGAGAAATAAAATAAATTATTATAGGTGCAAATTTCTAGGAGTGTATTTATTTTTACGGATAACTAGCTGTGAGTACAAATAATTATGGAAAGATTGCCGTTCTCCTTGGGGGGCGATCCGCTGAGCGTGAGATCTCACTTCAGAGTGGTCAGGCAGTACTTGAGGCATTGCATCGTAGAGGGGTTGATGCCCATCCATTTGATCCGGCAAGGAATCCTATCGAGGAGCTCTTAAAGAAAGAATTTAATATGGCGTATATAGCTCTCCATGGACGTTATGGTGAGGATGGTACTGTACAAGGTGCATTGGAACTTATGGGGTTACCTTATACTGGTAGTGGTGTAATGGCATGTGCGCTTGCTATAGATAAATGGAGAACTAAATTACTATGGCAATCGATAGGTATTAATACTCCCCGTTATATAATGCTTAACGCAGAGAGTAATTTTGATATGGTAGTAAAGGATCTAGGTTTGCCGCTTATTATTAAACCATCACGAGAGGGCTCTACAATTGGATTGTATAAAGTAACCTCTGCAAAAGATTTACTAGATGTATATCATATGGTTGCTAAACATGATTCTATGGTATTGGCTGAGCAGTATATAGAAGGTATAGAATTAACTGCTGCAATTCTTGGTGATGTCCCACTGCCATTGGTACGGATAGAATTATCAGGTGAGTTATATGATTATAAGGCCAAATATCTTTCTCATGATACTAAATATTTTTGTCCAAGCGGACTATCTCCCGAATTGGAGAATATAATTCAGATGAAAGCATTGCAAGCACATAGAATTCTAGGGTGTGAGGGTTGGGGAAGGGTGGACATAATACTAGACAACTCTGATAAACCTTATTTCCTTGAAACTAATACATCACCGGGCATGACAAATCATAGTCTTGTGCCAATGGCAGCAAAGAATGCAGGTATACCGTTTGATGATCTTGTAATAAAAATATTGGAGTTAGCTCATGTGGGATAATTATCGCGCATTAAATGTATTGGCTAATAGCCTTTTTATGTTTGTTGTGCTAGCTATTGTCGCCACCCTTAGCCCATCTATTATAAATTTACCAGTTTTTGCATTAAAAGAGATAAAGATTATTGGAGATAATAATGGAAAAGATTTTAAGTATGTAACTAGAGAGCAAATAAGTAATCTTATAAATCGCAATAAATTTGGGAACTTTTTTACAGTAGATTTAGATATGATAGGTAGTAAATTTGAGACATTGCCTTGGGTCCGTGCTGCCAATATTCGTCGGCATTGGCCAAATAGTATTGAGGTTCAATTAGAAGAGCATATAGTTCTTGCCAGAAGAGGTGGTTCAGAACTTGTAAATACCTATGGAGAAATATTTATAGCTACGACAAATAAAAAATTACCAAAATTCATTGGTTCAGCAGAGAGTTCACATAAAGTATCGCAGCAATATTTGATTTTTAGTAAGTTACTACGATCAATTCAGAAGAATATTGTTCAGTTAGATTTTTCACCACGTCAAGCGTGGCGTATACATTTAGAAGATGGTGTTGTATTAGAGCTAGGACGCGAGAAAATGCAAGATCGATTAGAAACTTATGTGGCCTCATACGATCATATAGATTCACAATTTAAAGAAAAAATTATTTATATAGATTTACGATATCCAAATGGTTTTTCTATTCGTGCAGTAGATTCATCTCATACGAAGCATCATGATCAAATTGTTAAGAAAAGTGGATAATGGGCATGAGGGCTTATGAAATAAAATGAATAAGAAAAATGGAAATAGAGATCTAATCGTAGGTCTGGACATTGGAACTTCAAAGATTGTTGTCATTGTTGCAGAAGCTGCGCCTGATGGTATGTTTGAAATTATTGGTATGGGGAGTCATTCCTCTAGTGGATTAAAGAAAGGTGTAGTAGTTAATATTGAGACTACAGTTAATGCAATTCAACATGCCCTTGAAGAAGCAGAGTTAATGGCAGATTGTAAGATTTATGACGTATATACAGGGATTGCTGGAAATCATATTAAAAGTTTTAATTCACATGGGATGGTAGCAATTAAAGATAGGGAAGTTTCGCAGTTAGATGTTGAGCGTGTTATGGAAACTGCTAAGGCAGTAAATATTCCAGCAGACCAACAGGTTTTACATATTCTAAATCAAGAATTTATTATTGATGGACAGGAGGATGTACGTGAACCAATAGGTATGAATGGAGTACGGCTTGAGGTAAAAGTACATATTGTTACTGGTGCAGCTTCTGCTATACAAAATATTATGAAGTGTGTGCGTCGTTGTGGGCTAGAGGTGGGAGATGTTGTATTACAACCACTTGCTTCAGCAATGGCAGTTTTGTCTGAAGATGAAAAAGATCTAGGTGTATGTTTGGTAGATATTGGTGGGGGTACTACAGATATTGCTATATTTTCTCAAGGAGCAATTCGCCATACAGCAGTAATTTCTATTGCTGGTGATCAGATAACAAATGATATAGCAATGGCATTACGTACCCCAACTAAAGATGCTGAAGACATTAAGTGCCGTTATGGTTGTGCTTTAAAAGGAATGACTGATACTCATGAAATGATTGAGGTATCTGGTGTAGGTGATCGTGGTACACGTCAATTATCTAGGCAAACACTTGCAGAAGTAATTGAGCCACGTGTAGAAGAGCTTTATTTACTTGTACAAGCTGAACTACGCCGTAGTGGTTTTGAAGAGTTGCTTTCTTCTGGGATAGTTATTACAGGTGGCAGTAGTTCATTGTTAGGTATGGTTGAGCTTGGTGAAGAGATTTTTCATATGCCAGTTAGGTTGGGTCTGCCGCTTTATCGTAGTGGCTTGGCAGAAGTGGTTCGTACGCCAAGATTTTCTACTGGTGTTGGATTGATAATTGCTGGAATGGAGCAGTTACGACATCATAAGCAAGCTAAACAGCAAGGACACTCATTCAAACAGACTCTTGAACGAATAGGCAATTGGTTTCAAGGTAATTTTTAGAGATAATCGTACAGAATCTAGTATATTTAAGCTACTTGGAACTAGGTTGCTAATAGAAATTAATAATGAGTAAATAGTAGTAAATATGGGAATAAGAATAGTATTTTAAATTAATTTCGAGAATTTATATTTTTTACTCGTTATTCTTTTTAAATTTAATGAGTAATGATTTTTCTTATAAATAAAAACAGTGTGGGTTTGATACTTTGGGTTTATTTTATTTAGGCTTGATTTAATTAAGATTAAATATTTGAGTATCTATATATGAAATGTGGCATCATTTTTTCTTTGCTCTAAGCTGAGTAATACCACCCATATAAGGGTGTAAGGCTTTAGGGATAGAAATGCTTCCATCAGAATTTTGGTGGTTTTCTAAAATTGCTACTAAGCAGCGCCCTACTGCTAGACCTGATCCATTTAGAGTATGTAATAGCTCTGTTTTCCCATTTTTATTACGAAAACGTGCTTTCATACGCCTAGCTTGGAATGCTTCACAATTACTACAAGAAGATATTTCTCTATAAGTTTTTTGTGCTGGTAGCCATACTTCGATATCGTAGGTTTTAGCTGCAGCAAACCCCATATCTTTGGTAGATAGTAATATTACTTGGTAAGGTAATTCTAATTTCTGTAATATTTTTTCAGCATGGCCGACAAGTTGTTCTAGGGCCTCATAAGAACTATGAGGGTGGACAAGTTGTACGAGTTCTACTTTCTCAAATTGATGCTGGCGAATCAAGCCTCGTGTATCTTTACCGTAGCTTCCTGCCTCAGAGCGAAAGCATGGGGTAAGTGTCGTAAGTTTAACAGGAAGAGAGTCTAGTGGAATAATTTCATTACGTGCATAATTAGTTAGTGGGACTTCTGCTGTGGGGATTAAATATAAATTCTCTTCTTGTGATTTTTTTATATTTTTATCTTTTGTATCTTGATTTTTTTGTTGTTTGGTTTTAAATAAATCATCCTCAAATTTAGGTAATTGTCCTGTTCCATATAGGCTCTCATTATTAACTAGGTATGGGACATAAGCTTCAATATAATCATGATCTTGAGTATGTATATCAAGCATGAACTGGCCTAAGGCACGATGCAATCTAGCAAGCTCACCAATCATCAGATTAAAACGCGCACCGCTAATTTTTGTCGCAGCACTGAAATCTAATAACCCAAGGTCTTCACCAATACTTACATGATCTTTGATTGGGGAATTAAATGAATTAGGTTCTCTTTTCCCCCCCCAGTTTCGTATTTCTTTATTTATATTTCCAACTGGAACGCTGCTATGTGGGATATTTGGTATTTGCTCTAGAGATTGTTGTAACTCTCTCTCAACTTTATCTAGTTTATCCTTTGCTAGACTAAGCTCTTGATGTACTCCCTTCATTTTTTTCTTTAAGAGCTCAGATTCTTCTTGTGTGCTTTTATTTTTGGCTATACTAAGTTGGCCAATCTTGCGTGAAATCTTATTTCTTGTTTCTTCTAGCTGTTGTGTTTCAGTTCGTATAAGTCCACGTTCATGAAATAATTTCTGGAAGTATTTTTTATCTAATAAGAATCCGCGCTTATAAAGTTTTATAGCTGCATCATCTATATTTGTACGTAATAAATTGATATCTAACATGGAGACATTGTCCTCAGTATAAGGAATTCTATTTTATAATTTTGAGTAATTAGTATTTTTAAACAAATCAGTCACTAATTACATCCGAATTTTTAGGTGGTGTAAACTTAAATATTTCTGGTTCTAAATTAGGGTTTCTTTCTATTTCTGAGAATATAATTACTGTAGTCTGCTCAAAATTATCATATAGGATGATTTTTCTTAGAGAGCCTACTGGAGTAAATCCTAGTCGTAGTGATTTAAAAGATCCTTCTTTTATTTTAGGCTTAGCTTCTACCCATTCCAGTCCACCTTGAGAATTAATTTCATTCAAATTGAAATTTGATTCAATAGTACTTTTACTAGTAAGTAAAGCAGCTGGATTACTTCTAAGTGCTATATCTAGTTTCCGAGTTGTTACCTGATTTAAATCTATATCATAAAACCAAACTGTTGTACCATCCCCAATAATTAACTGTTTATATGGAACCTCATAGCTCCATCTAAATTTCTTGGGGCGCTCAAACTGCATGGTGCCACTTGCTTCTTGTATTATTTCTGCATTCTTATTTAGTACAACTTGAGAAAATACAGCGCGTGATTTATGTACATCTTTAATAAATGACTCTAAGCTACTTATAGCATCAGCCTGTACCAAACATGGAAGGGCTAAAAGATATAAAAAATAAATGATGCGTTGATAAGAATGCATTGAAATTTAAGTATGGAATTAATTCACTTATTATTCTAGAGGATAATAACTTAGAAAAGCTATTTATTTATCTTGGTCTCGAACCAATATCTCTCTATTTCCATTATTCTTCATAGCAGAAACAAGCCCATTATTTTCCATTTTTTCAATTAATCGTGCTGCACGGTTATAGCCAATTCTTAGGTGTCTTTGTACAAGTGAGATTGAAGCGCGACGAGATTTCATGACAATATCAACTGCTTCTTTATATAGTGGATCAGAATGCTCATCTTCTTTGAGGGCTATACTCCCATTTTCATCACTTTTTCTGCTTCCTTCTTCAAATGAGTCAAGTAGACCATCTATATAGTGAGGTTCGCCATTCATTTTGAGGTGTTCAACTACCCGATGCACCTCTTGATCAGAAACAAAGGCCCCATGAATTCTTTGTGGGTATCCCGTTCCAGGTGGAAGATAGAGCATGTCTCCTTGGCCTAATAACGTTTCAGCACCTATTTGGTCAAGGATCGTTCGTGAATCTACTTTACTAGAAACCTGAAAAGCAACTCGTGTTGGAATATTTGCTTTTATTAGTCCTGTTATAACATCTACTGACGGTCGTTGGGTAGCAAGTAATAAATGTATTCCTGCGGCCCGTGCTTTCTGAGCAAGCCTTGTTATTAGCTCCTCTACCTTTTTTCCTACTACCATCATCAGGTCTGCCAATTCATCAATAACTACCACAATAAATGGCATGTCTTCTAATGGCTCTGGCAAATCAGGTGTCAGGCTAAATGGGTTAGTTAGTGGAGCCTCATTCTTAATTGCATCACGGATCTTTTGATTGTATCCACCTATGTTACGTACTCCTAACAATGACATTAATTTATAACGCCTCTCCATTTCTGCCACGCACCAGCATAAGGCATTTGCCGCCTGACGCATATCAGTTACAACTGGTGCTAATAAATGTGGAATACCTTCATAGACGGACAGCTCTAGCATTTTTGGATCTACCAAAATTAAGCGTACCTGTTCAGGTGTTGCTTTATAGATTAAGCTTAGAATCATCGCATTAATTGCTACTGATTTCCCAGATCCTGTAGTTCCTGCTACAAGTACATGTGGCATTTTAACCAGATCAGCCACAATTGGATGCCCTCCAATGTCTTTCCCTAATGCAATTGTTAATGGTGAAGCCATATCAGCATAGGATTTTGAGCCAAAGACTTCAGATAGCCGTACTATTTGTCGGCTAGGGTTAGGGATTTCTAATCCCATGCTTGTTTTTCCAGGGATAATTTCGACAACACGTATACTTGCTACTGATAGTGCTCGCGCTAAGTCTTTTACCAAGTTGAGGATTTGGCTTCCTTTAACTCCTACTGCAGGTTCAATTTCATAGCGGGTAATAACTGGGCCTGGATAGGCAGCAACGACTTTAACTTCTACACCAAAATCAATTAATTTACGTTCAATTAGGCGAGATGTAAATTCAAGTGTATCAGTAGATAATATTTGTATATCTTTTTCTTGTTCATCTAATAAATGTAAAGGTGGTAATGGTGAATCTGGTAGATCAGCAAACAACGGGGACTGTTTTTCTTTAATTACACGTGGTGATTCTGGAATTGTATCAACGGGTGTAGCAATATAAAGTGGAGGATGGTCTTCAAAACGTTTTTTTTCTACATCGACTCTTCTTTTACGCTTTATCATAGAAGCGGTCCCCATTTTTCTATCTTTTCTATTTTGCCAATGATTCTTAATTCCAAATAAGAAATTCTCAATTAAGCCACCAATACTTTCAGCAAGGCGTACCCATGAAAGCCCTGTAAATAAACTAAAACCAATAGCTAGTAGTATTAGTAATGCAAGGGTAGATCCAGTAGGACCGAATGCCTGAGATAGGTTCTTTACAATAATATTACCTAGCATTCCACCATTTTCATCGGGCAGGAATATGTTAGGTGGATAAAGCTGTAGTGCTTCGATTCCACTACTTGTCATCAGGAATGTAATAAAACCTACTGTTGAGAGTAATAGTGGGCGTCGGTCAAAAATCCCAGCTGAATCAAGATTACGATAACCTAATGATACTAAGTAGGTAAAAAACAATATCCATAACCATGCAGAAATACCAAATAAATATAAAAGTAAATCAGCTAACCATGCTCCTACATACCCACCTGGATTTTGTATAAAGACATCTCCATTAGTATGTGACCAGCCAGGATCAGTGCGGTCATAACCATATAATATTAGCGCCAGATACAGTGCAAAACCTAATAATGCAAGTGAGTAAGATTCACGCAATAGCCTTATGATCTTTGGTGGGAGCGGGTTTGATTTATTTTTTTTTGCCATTTATATATTAATGACTATGTAGTTTTTCATCTAACACCTCAATCCAGTGCTTAATTATTAAAGGGGTACTACTTTGAAGATGCGTTAGGCACCCAATATTTGCAGTAACTATTTGAGTAGGTTGTTTATATGTTAGTGCTTTTATTTTATTCTCCAGTAGCTGTTGAGACAACTGAGGCTGTAAGATTGAATATGTTCCTGCTGATCCGCAGCAAATATTATCATCTTGCGCTAAAATTAGATTGAATCCTGCTATTGTCAGAATATTTTCCACTACTCCTCGAATTTTGAGCCCATGTTGTAGGGTGCAGGGAGAATGGAAGGTTAAATTTGATTCTTTTGTGCAAGATTTTGTATTATAGAAAAGAGAAGCGAGTTTCTCAGTCTCATTATTTAAGACCTCACTAATATCTTTGGTTAAATCTGAAACTTGTGCTGCTTTATCTGCATAGGCTTCATCATATTTTAAATAGTTTCCATATTCTTTGACAGTTACACCACAACCACTTGCTGTCATAACGATACCTTCAACACCATTATTTATACTGTTATCAAGGTATGGCCACCAGGCATCTATATTATGGCGCATATAATTTAATCCGTCTTGTTGAGCATTGAGATGGTACGAAATTGCACCACAACAATTTTCTTTTTTTACTTTGATAAGTGAAATGCCAATTCTATCTAATATTCTTGCAGTAGCGGCATTAATATTAGGAGCTATTGCAGGTTGAACACAACCATCAAGAGCTAACATTTTACGTTTATGTCTTGCTGGTGGCCATAGCCCTGCATTTCTTGCTCTAGATGGGATTGAACTTTGAATCCTTTTAGGTAATAAATATTTAGTAGCCTGCCCGATCTTTAGTAATATCGTGAAAAAAATAGGATTAGGTAATATTTTTTGAAGGACATATCGTATTGTTTTAATTTGTATATTACGTGTAACTTGATTTTCAACAACCTTCCGGCATATGTCTATTAGTTTCCCGTATCTCACTCCAGAAGGGCAGGTAGTTTCACATCCTCGGCAGGTGAGACAGCGATCCAGATGTAATTGGGTTTTTTGGGTTGCTATCTTTCCTTCTAGTACCTCCTTCATCAGGTAAATTCGCCCACGTGGGCTATCTAATTCGTCATTTAGTATTTGATAAGTAGGGCAAGTAGCTAAGCAAAAGCCACAATGGACACAGGATCGAAGTATAGCTTCGGCTTCTTTTCCTTCATGAGTGTCTTTAATTAAACTGGTAAGATTAGTTTGCATTCCTCATAGCCCTCGGAACATTCGGTCAGGATTAAATATACCTACAGGGTCAAATTTTTCTTTTATACGTTGATATATTTTTATCATCTGGGGCTCAGGGGGATGAAAAACTGAGCTTGGTTTTTTGGTGCTACGAAATAGGGTAGCATTCCCATTTGCCATACTTGATTTTGACCGTACAATGTTTTCTATTTTATTCATATCTATGTTATTACACGATAGCCAGCGTAGCGCCCCACCCCACTCAATTAATTGCTGTCCTGGTAATTTCAGTGATGGGGTATTAGATTTTAAAGATAAACGCCATAGTGAATTACCAGATTGAAAAAATGAGTGGGTTTGTTCACGTATAGAATTCCAAAAGAAGGGGCCGTTAGATATCAATTCCCCACCAAGTTTAGAGTAGGCTGAATGTACAGCTGATTCTGTGCCAGAGAGTCTTAATGTTAAGCTATTCTCATAGAAACATGTTGCTGAGATTGGTAGTGGCTTCCCAGCCCATTGATTCATTTTTTCGATAGCTTCTGATTCTTTCATTTGCATACGTAATGTTAATTCAATAGGTGGTATTGGCAATACCTTAATAGATACTTCTAGTATCAAGCCAAGTGTTCCCATTGAACCTGTCATTAAACGTGAAATGTCATATCCTGCAACATTCTTAATGACTTTTCCACCGAAATTTAAGTCATCTCCATTACCATCTAGTATACGTATTCCTAGTATAAAATCTCGAATAGCACCTGCATATGCTCTGCGTGGACCAGATAATCCGCTAGCTATAGAGCCTCCCAGGGTGGCTTCAGACCCAAAATGGGGCGGTTCAAAACCTAGCATTTGATTTTGTTTTAGTAATTCTATTTCAAGGCTTGTTAAAGAAGTACCTGCTCGAGCAGTCACAACGAGCTCGGTTGGGTCGTAATCAAGAATCCCAGTATAATTTGTAGTATTAAGAATTTCATGAATATTTCTATTTATAGAGGTGCCATAAAAGTCTTTAGTCCCTCCTCCACGTATAAGTAATGGTGTTTTATTATTTGCTGCTGTACTAATGGTATTTTTATATTGACCAATAATATCTTGCATAGATTTTATTTTTAGGCTTATCTTAATTTGTTTAGTTAGTTTTTCAAAATCTAGGTAAGTTTGGAAATTTCTCTTGATTCTTATGCACATGCATAGCACCATGTTCTGCACAGCGACGCAAAGAGGGTACTGCCTTTCCTGGGTTTAATAACCTATAAGGATCAAATGCTAATTTTACAGCATGAAATATTTTTAGTTCTTTTGTGTTAAATTGGGAGCACATTTGGTTGATTTTTTCTATACCAACGCCGTGTTCACCGGTAATTGTTCCGCCAACTTGTATACACATTTCTAGTATTTCTGCTCCAAAATCTTCGGCCTTCTTTATCTCTCCAGGCTGATTAGCATCATATAGAATTAATGGATGTAAATTGCCATCACCAGCATGAAAAACATTCATACATCGTAGCCCATATTTTATTGAAAGATCTTTAATTTTGGCTAGCACATGTGCAAGATTTCTACGTGGTATAGTTCCATCCATGCAGTAATAATCTGGTGAAATACGTCCAGCTGCAGGAAATGCAGCTTTACGTCCAGCCCAAAATTTTAGTCGTTCATTCTCATTATTTGATGTTTTAATATCTACTGCGCCATTTTTTCTCATAATTTCATTAATACGCTTAATTTCATCCGCTACTTCTTCCTCTGTGCCATCAGATTCACATAGTAAAATAGCCTCTGCATTAAGGTTATAGCCAGCATGGACAAATTTTTCAACAGTAAGAGTGGTTAGTTTATCCATCATTTCCATGCCTGCGGGAATAATCCCTGCGCCAATTATTTTGGCTACTGTATCTCCAGCTTTTTGAATATCATCAAAGGCAGCCATCACTACTTGAGCTTTTTCTGGCTTAGGCAGAAGCTTTACGGTAACTTCGGTTACAATACCAAGCATACCTTCGCTACCAGTCATAAGTGCTAGTAAATCATAGCCTGGAGTGTCAAGACAGGATCCGCCAATTTCAAGGCATTCTCCTTCAATAGTAATTACTCGAAGCTTAAGGATATTATGTACGGTAAGCCCATATTTTAGGCAGTGCACTCCACCAGAATTTTCAGCTATATTACCGCCAATGGTACAAGCAATTTGTGAAGAGGGGTCAGGTGCATAATAAAGTCCATATGGCATTGCAGAGTCACTAATTGCAAGATTACGAACTCCTGGCTGCACTCTTGCTGTTCGTGTAATGGGATCAATTTCAAGTATTTTTTTTAATTTGGTAAGGGATAATAAAATTCCTTTTTCATGGGGTAGTGCGCCGCCAGATAATCCTGTGCCAGCACCTCTTGCTACAACAGGAGTATTTGTCGCATTACATATACGTAAGATTTTTATAATCTCTTTTTCAGTTTCTGGTAGTACTACAATCATTGGTATTTGTCGATATGCTGATAAGCCGTCACATTCATATGGCTTTAAATCTTCTCTTTCATAAAGCACAGATTCAGAAGGTAAGAAATTGCGTAGCTTACGGACAAGTTCAATAAATTTCATAGAGTTAATTTTCCTGAGTATTTAAGCTAATTAATTTCTCCAGAGTCTTGATCATTACTGAGCTATCCAGTTTGGCATCTCCTTGAGTAATGCAGGCGTTAAGAAGCTCTAATGTTGCTTTGGTATTAGGTAAATTTATCCCTAATTCATGTGCATAAGAAAGTGCAATACTCAGGTCTTTTTGGTGTAATTCTACTCGAAATCCTGGCTCAAATGATTTATTTATCATACGTTTACCATGAGTTTCTAAAATACGTGATGAAGCAAATCCGCCCATTAGTGCTTGGCGTACTTTGTTGGGATTTACCCCCGCTTTAGATACAAGTAATAATGCTTCACTAACTGCCTCAATAGTAAGCGCTGCAATAATTTGATTTGCAATTTTACAGGTCTGCCCTGAACCATTGGCACCTATTAGGGTGATATTCTTTCCCATTAGTTTAAGAATTGGCTTTACACTAATAAATATTTCCTCTTCAGCTCCAACCATAATTGTAAGTGTTGCATTTTCTGCCCCAGTGTCACCTCCTGATACTGGGGCATCTACATAATGACAATCGAGACGGTTAATTTTGGCAGCAAATTGCCTAGTTCTGGTAGGAGAAATTGAACTCATATCGATTACGATTTTGCCCGGACTCAATCCTTGTACAATACCATTTTCATCAAATAGTACTCTTTCAACATTTTGCGTATCAGGTAACATAGTGATGATGATATCTGTTGTCTGTGCTACATGTTTGGGAGAGATACAAGGTGCCCCACCTTGTTTAATTAATTCTTTAGGTATACCACTTCTAGAATAGAGTGCTGTTAAATGGCCATTCTTAATAAGATTTTTGGCCATAGGGGTTCCCATAATACCTAATCCGATAAAGCCAATATTTGCCATAGTTTTACGTTTTATATAATCTAAAGTTTATAGTCGTCATTA
>CEUZ01100768.1_pt1 | contig 30081 bp, 31 predicted proteins | sample 361511 | NCBI WGS metagenome assembly CEUZ01 (sample SAMEA2622822, study PRJEB7988) | marine metagenome | biome: marine biome (ENVO:00000447); feature: surface water layer (ENVO:00002042); material: "saline water (ENVO:00002010), including plankton (ENVO:xxxxxxxx)" | depth 5 m | reverse complement strand
TTGACATCATTCTTAATAAAAAAGCCCTTTAAAAGGGCTTTTTTATTTTCATCTATTATTAATAAATGTTGTATAAAAAATATAAACAAAAATACTTCTTGCATTTATACCTATAATGAGTAATAAATTTACTCGTATTAAGAATAATTACTATGCTAAATACCTTAATCACATCAAAAACCAGGATAAATTTATTACTTAAGTTCTTCTTAAATCCAGGAACCAAGGCATATTTACGTGAGCTATCAGCAGAATTTGGTGAATCTACAAACGCAGTTAGGGTAGAATTAAATAGGTTAACAGAAGCTAAGCTTCTTAAATCATATAGTTTGGGTAGAAAAATAATTTATAGAGCAAATAGCAATCATAATCTTTTTCGTGATATACAAAATGTTGTTAGAAAATTTGTTGGTCTTGATCAATTAGTAGAGGATTTAGTAAAAAGATTAGGTTCTATTGAAAAAGCTTATGTTATAGGAGATTATGCTAAGGGTATTGATTCAGGGTTAATTGATGTTGTATTAGTAGGAAATGTTGATACAGATACTTTAGAAAAATTTGTAATAAAAACTGGAAATTTAATTAATAGAAAAATTAGACCGCTTGTTTTAAATAAAGTTGAATTTAAAAGATTAAAGGTAAGATTAGATATAGAAAATTCTTTACCTATTTGGAATAAATCTAAAGAAAAAGTTAAACCTCATCTGATTTATTAATCAGCTGAAAATATAAACAGTTTTTAGACTGTTTAATAATGCCAGTCAGTTATTATAATGTAACTGAGTAGGCGGAGCTGTATTAATTTTACTACTAATTCTCTATTTTAATTAACAGTTATATTTATAATCTGTGTAAAATTATACAATTATTGACTAATATTGTAAAAAATATTCATATTATATACACATAATGTGATGAAAGGGTTATTGTGTTTAAAAAAATAATTATATCATTTGTTTTATCTTACATAGTTATAAATGCTCAAACAGTTGATCAAAATATTAAATTAATCGAGAATTCTGGATTATCCGCTGATCAATTAAAGGAAATAGCTAAAAGCAGAGGTTTTTCTAAAGAACAAATTGATTCTGAAATCAATTTAAGAAATCAAAATAATGTCGAAAATAAAAACAATTTGTTAAAAGATTCAAATATGGAAATTAATGATTTAAATGTAAATACCAATACAGATGAAAATGAAATACTGTCTATTGAAAATATAGAAATTCAAAAAACAAATACTTTAGAATATTATGGATATAAAATATTTGAAGGTGATCCTACGATTTTTCAAACTTCAACTTTTGGCATTGTTGATCCTAATTATAATATAGGGTCAGGTGATCAAATTATTTTAATGCTTTGGGGAGAATCTCAGTTTCGTCAAGAATTTACTGTAGATCGAGAAGGTTATGTATTTCTACCTGAAGTTGGTCAGATTTTCGTAAATGGATTAAATCTTGAAGCTTTGGAAAAAAAGTTTTTTCAGATTCTTTCAAAAGTGTATTCTACATTAAATCCTCAATCTGGTAAACCAACTACTTTTATGGATATAAGCTTGGGGAATCTTCGACCTTTACGGATTATAGTTCTCGGTGAAGTTTCTCAACCTGGAGCCTATTCTGTAAGTCCATCTACATCATTATCTTCATCCTTATATTATTTTAATGGACCTACTATTTCTGGTTCACTTAGAAAAATTTCTTTAATTAGAAAAGGAAAATATTATGGAGATATAGATTTTTATGATTATCTGCTTTACGGAAAAGTTCCTAATGATATTAGATTGCAGATGGATGATGTTATATATATATCAAATAGGGGAAAAACTATTTCTATTAAAGGACAGATAAATAGACAGGGTTATTATGAATTAAATGAAGATGAAACCATGATTGATTTAATTAGGATAGCAGGGAATCTAAAAGTAAATGCCTATACTAATAGAGCGCAAATCAATCGGATTGTGCCTAATTATGATAGAAAATCTACTGGTATGGATAGAATAGTAGTTGATATTAATTTAAACAAAGTTTTATCAAATGAACAGGTGGTTAATTTATATGATGGAGATATTGTTGAAATATTTCCAATAGAAAAAATTAGTAAAAATTATGTGGTTTTAAATAGTTCTTCAATTGCTAGACCGGGAAAGTATCAATTAACCGATGGGATGACACTATACGATCTAATTGAAAAGGCAGGTGGTTTATTAAATAATGCATATAAAGCTAAAATTCACATCAAACGAATAAATGATGATTTAACAACAAAATTGATCACTATAGATATTGAACAAAATATTGACTTAGAGTTTTTAGATGAAATTTTTATTTATAATAACAATGAAATAGATAATCTTTTTAGTAATATATCTATTATTGGGCCAGTAAAAAAACCGGGGACATATGAATTCAGAGAATCTAATACTATAGGAGATATAATTATCTCAACCGGAGGACTTAAGAAAAATATAGAAAATTTTAAGATTACATTAACAAGACAAGATAAAGATAGTTTTATTCCTAGAATTTATTATTTTCCTAAATCAAAGCTAAATTATCTTTCTAAAATAGATTTAATTAATAATAATTCTGAAATAAACAAATTTCAAATTTTACCAAATGATATTATTAGCATTTATGCAGACCCTAAAAATAATATAACTCAATTAGTTACAATTAGCGGCGCTGTTTATCATCCAGGATCTTATCCGATTATAAATAAAGATGAAAAAGTAAGTGATATAATTAAACGCGCTGGAGGACTTTTGCCTTCCGCTTATCCTAAAGCATCAAATTTTATAAGAAACAATACTGAGGTTAAGTTATCTTTTGAAAAGATTATAAATAATCCAAATTCTAAAGATAATTTTGTTATCGCTCCGGGTGATGAAATCGAAATTTTAGAATATAGCAATGTTGTAGAAATAAGGGGTGCAGTGAATCAACCAGGTGTTTATAAATACTATAAAAATTATTCTATTAAAGATTATATAAAAATTTCTGGTGGCCTTACAACGCAAGCTGAAGAAAGAGAAATTTGGGTAACTTCTCCGGATGGAATTAGTATGAAGCATAAAAAAATCTCTTTTTTTTCCCCAAAAGTACATGATGGTTCTATCATAACTGTAGGATTGAAAGCCGATGAAGAACCTTTTGATATTACTGAATACACGAAAGAGATGACCACAATTTTTGCCAATATTATACAATTATTCTTGCTATATAATGCTGTGAGTGCAAATTGACATTTAAAGAATTACAAGAACTTCTAAAAAATGAACTTGGCATTAATCATCTGGCAGATATTGCGCGAGAACTAAATGTTACACCACAAGCAGTTAGCAACTGGAAGGCGCGTGATAGAGTTCCATATAAATACATAAAAAAAATAAGAGCTCAAAGATTAACAACTATTAATAATAAAAAATTAGATAGTGAAAATCTAGTTGAAATTGAAAAAAGAGTTTACGAAAACAATCTCATTAAATCTTCTTTAGATGATCCAATATCTATTATAGATGTATTTTTAATTTTAGCTAGACAGTTAAAGATAATATTAATTATTCCACTAATATTTTGTCTTTTTACAATTGTATATTCTTTATTCTTTGTTAATCCTGTATATGAATCAAGTGCAAAGATTATGTCTTCATCACCATCTTCAAATCCTTCCCAAGCGGCAGGAATAGCTGCTCAGTTTGGGATTAATCTGCCGACAGGACAATCAGATCCGGAATGGGTATATCCTGAAGTAGTTAAAAGCAGAACGATTGCAAGATCAATGTTAAAGCGCAAATTTGACACAGAAAAATTTGGACAACAAAAAACTTTACTTCAGATTTTATCAAATATTGATAATATATCAAATCCGGATATGGAAGCTCATATCAAAAATGCTGTTGATAATGTTATCGGTATGATAAATATAAATAAAAATGGTTCTTTTTATGATCTTACAATCAAAGCATCAGAACCAAATTTTGCACGTGACTTTGCTGTAGCGTTAATTCAAGAATTAGATTCACACCAAAGAGATTATAATAAGAAAAAGACTAGTAAAACACGCAAATTTATAGAGGAAAGAATTGAGAGTACACGTAAAGAATTAGAAAATGCAGAAGAATCATTGAAAGATTTTAATGATAGAAACCGCCGTATTGAAAATTCACCAGCCCTCCAATTAGAGCGGCAAAGACTATCGCGTGAAACAGCTGTTTTAACAGGTGTATTCACTACTTTAAAACAACAGTTAGAAACCACAAAAATTGAGGAAGTAAAAGAATCAGAATACGTAATTGTATTGGATCCACCTGAAGCTCCATTGTATCGATCAAAACCTAAACGAAAAAGAATGGTGCTAATTTCATTTATTTTAGGATTAGGAATAGGAATAATTATTGCTTTTATAAAAGAATTTTTAGATAGGGCTGAAAAAGTTAATCGAGAAAAAATATTTAAAGTAAAATCTTTGCTAATAAAAAATATTTTGGATTTAATTACTCTATCAAAAAATAAATGATTTTATTTATAATCTGAAAAAACTTGATATAATATACAATGTCTCAACAAAAAATATTGGTTACTGGAAGCGCTGGATTTATAGGTTATCATTTGTGTAGATCATTGTTAGATGATGATTATATTATTCTTGGGGTAGATAATATTAATGATTATTATGATAAAAAACTTAAGCTTGATAGGATTAAAAGATTAAAATATTATAAAAATTTTAATTTTGCAAAAATTAACATTGCAAATAAAGATTTATTAAAAAAATCATTTGAATCATTTAAGCCATACAAAGTAGTAAATCTTGCAGCTCAAGCTGGTGTTAGATATAGCTTAAAGAATCCATATGCATACTTAGAATCTAACCTTTCTGGTTTTATAAATATTATTGAGCTGTGTAGAAATAATAATGTTGAAGGCTTAATATACGCATCTAGTTCTTCAGTATATGGAGCAAATAAAAATACCCCTTCTAGTGTTGATCATAGGGTAGATAAGCCTATAGCTTTATATGGTGCTACTAAACGGGCAAATGAGCTCATAGCTCATTCTTATTCCCATCTTTATGGTCTTAATTCGACTGGCTTACGATATTTTACTGTATATGGACCTTGGGGTAGGCCTGATATGGCTATGATGATATTTATTCGAAAGATATTGGCTGGTAAATCTATTTCTGTATTTAATAATGGAAATATGAAAAGAGATTTTACATATATTGATGATATAGTTTTAGGAACACGTTCTGCAATTGATAAGAACTATAAATATGAAATATTTAACCTAGGTAATCATAAAAGTGAAGAATTAATGGATATGATTTCAATTATTGAAAATGAAATAGGTTTAAAGGCAAAAATTGATTTTCAGCCCATCCAACCTGGCGATGTTGAGACTAGTTTTGCTGATATAAAAAAGTCTAAGGATAGGTTGGGTTTTAATCCAAAAACTAGTATTGAATATGGAATTCCTAAATTAATTAAATGGTATAAGGATTATTATAAATGATTAATAAAAAGAATGTTTTAGAAAAACCTTATTTGATAGGAAGCTGGATTCAAATTGGCAATCCAAATATTACAAGCATGATGATTAAATCAGGGTTCGATTTTTTAGTAATGGATATGGAGCATGGTTCAATAACTGAATCTGATCTTGAAGAGCTATTTGAAGTTTTTACTGATACTAATTGCATTCCTATGGTTCGAGTTGCAAAGAACAATGAAATTATGATAAGAAGAGTTCTTGATTTAGGTGCAAAAGGAATAATCTTACCAAATGTTAATTCTCTAAAAGATATTAATAAAGCAGTTAAGGCTATTTTTTATCCTCCGGATGGTGCGAGAGGAATAGGGTTCTCAAAAGCAAACAATTATGGTATTGATTTTGATTCTTATTTTAATAATTTTAATGAAAATATCATTTTAGTTGGTCAGATAGAAAACAAGCTTGCAGTACAAAATATTGATGATATATTTTCTTCAAGTAAGATTAATTCATATATTATTGGCCCTTATGATTTAACAGGTTCAATGGGTATAACGGGCGAATTTGATAATCAAATATATTTAGATAGTTTAAAAAAAATAAAGAATTCAGCTGATAAAAATAATATTAAATCTGGTATACATGTAGTAAATCCAGATATTAATGAACTTAGATCAGCAATTTCTTTAGGATATTATTTTATAGCTTATAGTACAGACGCTCTTTTGATTTATGATAGATGTAAAAATGATTTAGATGAAATAAAAAAGTTTAAATAATAAATGAATATAATTGGAATAATCCCTGCTAGGATGGAATCAACAAGATTCCCGGGAAAACCATTAGCAAATATTTTAGGTATGCCAATGATTGGTCATGTTTATCATCGATGTAAAATGTCAAATGTTCTAGATGAAGTATATGTTGCGACGTGTAATAAAGAAATCTATAAATATATAGAATCATTGGGAGGAAAAGCATTAATGACATCAAATACGCATGAAAGGGCATCGGATAGAGCTGCAGAAGCATTAAGCATAATTGAAAAAAATACAAATCAAAAAATAGATATTATTGTTATGCTACAAGGTGATGAACCAATGGTAAGGCCAGATATGATTGAAGATGCGGTTCAACCATTAATTGATGACCTTAGCGTACCGGCTTCCAATTTAATATCAAAAATAAACACAGAAAAAGAATGGATTGACCCTAATGAGGTAAAAGTAGTTTTTGATTGTAATAATAATGCACTTTACTTTTCTCGTGAACCCATTCCGTCAAGTAAAAAATATGATGGACATATTACAGCTTTCAAACAAGTATGTATAATTCCTTTTAGAAGAAATTGGCTAATTAAATATACTAAACTATCCCCTACGCCACTTGAAATAATAGAATCAGTTGATATGAACCGTTTTTTGGAAAATGGTTATAAGGTAAAGTTGGTGGAAATTGATTATGAAACACTTGCAGTAGATACACAGCAAGATTTAAAAAATGTTGAAATAAAAATGAAGGATGATTCATTATTAAAAAGGTATTTATAACAACAACATCATTCGCGACATTCAATAAAGAACCTTTAAAAATATTACAAGAAAATGGAATTGATTTTGAGCTAAATAAAAAAGGGAGAAAACTTAAATCAAATGAAGTAGTTGATGTATTGAAATATTATAACGGTATAATTGCAGGAACAGAGCTTTATTCAAAAGAAATATTAAGTCAATTGCCTAACTTAAAAGTAATTTCGAGATTAGGGGTTGGAATGGACAATATAGATTTACCTTATGCTAAATCAATGGATATTAAAGTATATAAATCAAAAACAACGCCGGCTATTTCTGTAGTAGAGTTAACCTTGGGATTAATAATTGATTTACTGCGAAAAATTAACTTCCAAAATAATCAATTAAAAGCAGGTGTTTGGAGTAAACAAATGGGTGAATTACTTACTGGAAAAACACTCGGAATAGTAGGTATGGGTAATATTGGAAAACAATTAGCAATATTATTACGAGGATTTAATCTTAATATTTTTGCCTATGATTTATTTGAGGATGAATCTTTTGCTAAAGAGCATAATATCAATTATGTCGAATTAGACTTATTACTAAAAAAATCTGACATTGTTACTATTCATTTAAATTTGACAGATGATACAAATAAATTATTTGATTATAATATTTTTAAAAAAATGAAAAGAAATGCCTTTCTCATTAATACATCCAGGGGGGAAATAATAAATGAAGAAGATTTAATCAGGGCATTAGATGAAAAGTTGATTAAGGGTGCTGGTTTAGATGTTTTCGTAAATGAGCCATATAATGGTCAACTCATTAACTATGACAATGTAATAATCACTCCTCATATTGGTGCTTATGCCAAAGAAATACGTATCCAAATGGAAATAGAAGCAACAAATAATCTTATTGATGGATTTTCAAATGGGTAATTCTAAAAAAGTAGTTGTTTTTGGAGGAGCTGGATTTTTAGGTAGCCATGTAGCTGACGTATTAATCAAAAAGGGTTATGATGTAACAATATTTGATAAACACGAATCTTCATTTATTACACAAAAGCAACAAATGGTTGTAGGCGACATCCTTGATTCAGAACAAGTAAATAATATAGTCCAAAATAGCCAATATGTATACCATTTTGCCGGACTTGCAGATATCAATGAAGCAAAAATTAAACCGATTGAAACAATAGCAAGCAATGTTTTAGGTACTACAAATATTTTAGAAGCATGTAGAAAAAATAATGTTGATAGATTTGTTTTTGCCAGCACCATTTATGTATATAGCGAATTGGGCTCATTCTATCGGAGTAGTAAACAGGCTTGCGAACTTTTTATAGAGAATTATTTTGATGAGTATAATCTTAATTATACTATTTTGCGTTATGGATCATTATATGGAAGACGCGCCAATCAATTTAATTTTATTCGGAATGCTGTGACTCAAGCGTTATTGGAAAATAAAATAGATCGAAAAGGTAATGGCGAAGAAATCAGAGATTATATTCATGTAAAAGATGCTGCAAAGGCCAGTGTTGAAATATTAACCGATGAGTTTATCAATTCTCATATTATGATTAAAGGTACACAGAGTGTAAAGGTAAAAGAATTATTATCAATGATTAATGAAATATTGGGGAATAAAATTAAAATTAATTATTCAGAAGAAACCTACTATGAAGGTCATTATCAATTAACACCCTATTCTTTCAGACCAAGAGTGGCAGAAAAGTTTTTATTAAACACATATCATGATTTGGGTCAAGGTCTTTTGGATACGATTTATGACGTATATAAAGAGTTATATAACAATAACCCTGAAAAATTAGGTGACGTAAAGTTGGTAGATCCAAAAGATTAATTTGTATTGTTAACCTATTTCATTGAATTCAAACATTAAAATACATTGCTTTAAAGATTTAGATGATATTTCAAATGTTGCATTTGACCTATTTGTTAAAATTCACAATGCTACTAATAATCGTTTTTATATAATCCCAGGAGGAAGCACACCGAAACAATTTTTAAATCTTTTATCAAATAAAATTAATGATTGGAGTGATACATACTTTATTCTTTCGGATGAAAGGTTGATTAATGATAATCAAATTTCTAATGAATATATGGTATATAAAGAACTATTAAGCGCAATTAACGCTAGCAAAAGACCAACCTTAATTAAATATAACCGATCCGATGATCAAGCAGGAGTTGAGAAAATTATAAAAAATAGAATCCCTATTTTAACAATTCTTGGACTTGGCTCTGATGTTCATACGGCATCTTTGTTTCCTGGTAATGAAGAAATAATTAATGAAAATGAGAATATTTGCTTAAAAGTAAAGAACTCATGGGAGAACTTTTATCGAGTTTCATTGTCATTTAGTTATTTAATGAAATCAAATCAAATCATTATTTTGGCCAATGGAATAGATAAAGCTAAAGCACTGAAAGAATGTTTGCATGGTAATTATAATCCCATCAAATATCCTGCTCAATATATTTTTCAGAATTATAAAAATACAATTCATGTATTATGTGATAAATTAGCTGGAAAATATATTGCATGATTAAAGCTATTATATTTGATTATGATTTTACTATTGCTGATTCTGTTAATATCAAAAAGAAGACTTTTGCTGAATTATATATATAATATAGTTGAAGTAATTCAAAGAAAAGTTGTTTCCATATCAATTTAAATTGAGGTGTTTTGCTATTCGATAAATTTAGATATTTTTCTAATCTTTAAAAGAGGTTAGAGATAAATATTATGACAAATATGATGCGAAATAGTCTTGAAAGCAAATAATATTCATAATATAGAAGAAATACCCAATATTTTTGAAAAATCTGAAATTTACTTAGTTTCTTGATTGCCTACCTATACCGGTGTGAAGTTTTTATAGCTATATGAATTATATGTTTTATCATATAGAGTTAATAGAAAAGATATTAATAGTAATTTGAATAGAATTAGCATATTAAATAATTTAAGTTCAAACTCAGTAGAAATTATAAGGTAATATATGATTAAAAATGAATATTTACAGAATCAACATAAGAAAGATATTATCAATAGTAAAAAACCATGGGTGACTGTTATTGTTGGACCTACGGCTTCGGGTAAATCTACGTTGGGTTTGCTTCTATATGAAAAAATTAAAAGTGAATCAGATAATGTTAAATTTTATGATGGTGATACAATCCGAAAAAAGTTAAAAAAAGAATATTCGCATTCATTATCAGACAGATATAAGGTGCTAAATGAATATTTGGAGATTATATCTAAAAACTGTCAAAAAGGAGATAATATTATATTATCTACAGTTCTTCATAAAAATAAAATGCGAGAAATAGTGAAAAATAAATTAGATAATGTTTTCTTAATTTATTTGCACTGTGATATTAATGTATGTGAAAAAAGAGATTATAAAGGACATTATAAAAGAGCGCGAAAAGGTGAGGACAATTGTGTACCTGGAGTTACAGAAAAATATGAATATCCTGATAATGCAGATTTAATTGTTGATACAGAAAATAATTCAATTTCTGAATCATTTAATCTTATAATTAATTTTATGAAAAAAACCAAACTTCTAAAATTGTCTGACTAAAATTAGCCCAATTGTATATATAGCTATGTCTGCTGATTTGACTCATCTAGGACATTTAAATATCATCATATAAGGATCTTTTTGGATTATCATAATGCCGCAGATTATAATTGATATATATTTGTTATATTTTATAGCTTTTATAATATAAATAATAAAAGCAAAATATTATGTAAGTATGGAGAAACTTCACCTGTATTCAATTTTGATATTGTAAATAAAAAACCAATATTAGAAAATTGTGTCCACCTATTTATCCAAGTATTGTAATTTAGATATAAAACTAAAATGCTAAATAAAATAATAAATGATCCTAATTTAATTTGGGATTCATCTTCTATAAAAATAAATGATTTATTTTTTCCTCTCCACAAAAAGTTAGTGAATCAAAATTTTTCGGAAAAAACAGTAAAAGACTTCCGGGATACCTATCTTGATAAAGGAAAAGGTATTGGGATTATTGATTTAAATCAGATTACGAATAATATAACTGAACAAAAAAATATATATTTTAAAATAGTTGATTTATTAGGATTTCAACTTAAACAAAATTTGAACGGTGATAAAGTTGTGGAAATTAAAGATGAAGGTAAAAGTATTAAAACCGGCGGACGATACCATGAAACAAGAGAAGGCGGATCTTTGCATACAGATTGTCCTCAATGGGAACAAAGGCCAGACTACTTAAGTCTTTTCTGCGTCCGACCCTCTATCCATGGTGGGATAGGAAAGTTTATAAGCGCGTATACTATTCATAATGAACTATTAGCTAACCATAAAGATGAGTTAAAAATACTATATAATAAATTTCATTTTGACAAAAGAGAAGATGCAAAGGGTCAAGATAATCAAACAGTCTATAAGCCAATTTTTGAATTTGGTGATAATAGTTTATCATTTAGATATTTGAGTGACTACATAAGAGATGGGCATATTAGAATTAATAAACCTTTAACAGTTAAACAAAATAAAGCTTTAGATGTTTTAGATTCTTTATTAAGCAATGAAAAGTTTATGATTGAATTAGTTTATAAAAGTGGCTATGCATTATTTGCGAATAACTACAGAATCATACATGGAAGGAATTCATTTAAAGATTCTACAAAATATAGCAGATTGTTGTTAAGAACATGGATTTCAAAAAGATAGAATATCAATGTATTATTCTTGCTGCTGGCTGTGGCAGACGGATTTCAGGAATAACTAATAAGCGACCAAAGTCACTTCTTAGAGTTAATAACAAATCGTTATTAGAATATCACCTTGATAATCTGTTAGAAAATAACATTAGGGATGTGACTTTAATTGTAGGATTTGAAAAAGAGCAAATAATAAAACACTTAAAAAATAAATATAAAGACCTTTCAATTTCCTTAGTATACTCAGAAGAGTATGATTCTACAAATCATAGTTGGAGCCTGTTTATATCAAATAAAATTGTTCGAAAAATTAATAAACCTGTTCTCGTAACACATGCCGATACTTATTATGAGCCGAGATTGCTAAATTTACTTTTAGATTCAACCTTTCAAAATCTTATTCTAGTTGACTCTGATTTTTCTATAAACACAAATGATGAATTAGTGGTCTTTGGAAATAATAATATTGTTTCAAATTTAGAATATATAAACAATGATTGTTCATCAAAAATTGTTGGAGAATTTGTTGGTCTCCATAAGTTTTCGTATAATTTCACTATTAGTTTTTTTGATTTTTTAGAAAAATATTTTTTGGTTAATGGAAGAGATGATGGTTATGATTGGTTAATTGGAAAATACATTAATCAAACAAAAAAATTGTTACACTACCAAACAATAGATAATATTAAATGGATTAATGTAAATCATGAAGCAGATTATAACTATGCAAAAAAAATATTTGAAAATCTATAAATGAAAAGCAAAAATAAAAATTCACTAGTATATATAGCCATGAGTGTGGATTTAATACATCATGGGCATTTAAATATTATCAATGAAGGGAAAAAACTTGGTAGAGTAGTTATTGGTTTACTTACTGATGAAGCTATTGCTACTTACAAAAGATTACCTCTTATTCCTTTTATGGAAAGAAAAAAACTCGTTGAAAATTTAAAAGGCGTTGAAAAAGTAGTTGAACAATCAACATTGGATTATGTTCCTAATTTGATGAGTTTAAAACCAGATTATGTAGTGCATGGTGATGATTGGAAAAATGGACCTCAAAAAACAGTTAGGAAACGAGTTATTGAAACACTATCTCAATGGGGAGGAAAACTAATAGAGCCAAAATTTACAACAGGAGTATCTTCCTCTGATTTAATAAGTGCACTAAATGCGAGGGGCATTACCCCCGATAAAAGAATGAAAACATTAAGGAGACTTATAAATGCTAAACCAATTGTTCGAATACTTGAAGCACATAACGGATTAACAGGATTGATTGTTGAAAAAACTAGTATTCAAAAAGATGGTAAAAAAATTGAATTTGATGGAATCTGGGAAAGCAGTCTAACTGATTCAACAGCGAAAGGAAAGCCAGATACCGAATTAGTTGATTTCTCATCAAGATTTTCTACAATTGAAGAAATCATCGAGGTTACAACTAAACCAATTATAGTAGATGGTGATACTGGTGGTAGAATTGAACATTTTAAGTTTAGGATTAAAACTTTAGAAAGATTAGGTGTTTCGGCTATTATCATTGAAGATAAGATCGGTGATAAACGTAATTCACTTTTTGGAACAACTGTTTCCCAAAAACAGGATTCAATTGAAAATTTTTCCAAAAAAATTCATGAAGGTAAACGATCCCAAATCACGTCAGATTTTATGATAATTGCTCGAGTAGAAAGTCTAATTCTGCAAAAAGGAATGGTAGATGCTTTGAAGCGAACTAAAGCTTATATTGCTGCTGGTGCAGATGGTATTATGATTCACAGTAAGGAACAAAACGGTAAAGAAATCATCGAATTCTGTAAGAAATTCCATCAACTAAATACAAAAGTTCCTCTTGTTGTAGTTCCTACTGCTTATGGCCATATAACTGAATCTGAATTACAAGATTTAGGTGTAAATGTCATTATATATGCCAACCATTTATTGCGCTCTGCATATCCAGCAATGATTAATTCAGCGAAATCAATTTTAAAATACAGCCGCGCCAAAGAAGCGGGGGACAAATACTGCATGTCTATTAAGGATATTATTACCCTTATACCTGAGGAAAGTTGATGGCTATAAAACCTGATGAATTCTATGATCAGTTAGCCAAACATGGTATTAATTTTTTTACTGGAGTTCCAGATTCCTTATTGAAAGAATTTTGTTTATGTATTGATGATTATATTTCTAAAGACAAACATATCATTACAGTAAACGAAGGTAATGCTGTTGCTTTGGCAGCAGGTTATTATCTAGCACAACAGTCTCTGCCAGTGGTATATATGCAAAATTCGGGCTTAGGAAATGCTGTAAATCCACTTTTATCGCTCTGTGATCCTGAAGTGTATTCTATTCCGATGTTATTAATAATAGGATGGCGTGGTGAGCCAGGAGTCAAAGATGAGCCCCAGCACATAAAACAAGGTAAAGTTCAATTGAAACTGCTTGATTCCATGAATATTCCTTATGAAGTAATATCAAAAAATGATAAGCAATTTGAAATAAAAATAACAAATGTTGTAAAAATTGCAGAAAATGAAAATAGGCCTGTTGTTCTCCTGATTAAAAAAGGAACATTTGAAAAATACAGTAAAAAACCCCAAAAAGTTAGTGATCAGCGTATGAATCGAGAAGAAGCATTGGAGATTATTTTAGAGAAGCTTGATAATAATGCCATCGTTATTTCTACAACAGGAAAAACATCAAGAGAAGTTTTTGAGATTCGAGAAAAAAAAGGTCAATCACATGAAAAAGATTTCCTGACAGTGGGGTCCATGGGTCATTGTTCTTCAATTGCTTTGGGTGTAGCCATGGCAAAGCCTCACAGACAAGTAATTTGTATTGATGGTGATGGATCAATGTTGATGCATTTGGGAAGCTTAACATCTATTGCGTCCTTGAAACCTAAAAATTTCCGACATATTCTAATGAATAACGGAGTTCATGAGTCTGTAGGTGGGCAAGAAACAACTGCAAAGAATATAGATTTGTCAGCAATTGTTGAAGCTATTGGCGGAAGTAAGATGTTTAAGGCGGAAACCTCGGCTGAATTAAAAAAATGCACGATAGATTTTATAACATGTTCTGGGCCATCATTTCTAGAAATAAAAATACAGCCAGGATCAAGGCAAGATCTAGGGAGACCAACTAATAAACCTGTTGTAAATAAAGAAAACTTTATGAAATTCCTAGAAAAGTAATTTCTATATATTGTCATGTCACATTATTATAATCCCGTAAAAATTATTAAATCAGAAGATTGGATATATAATTTAAATAACAGTATTAAGGATTTAAACTTATCTGCACCAATCATAATAACATCTCCTGGTAATAGAAAAAGGTTAGACCTTGATTCAAAATTTGACTGTGATTGTATTTTTAGTCAAGTTGGCAGTAATCCAACTTTTGAAGATTGTATAAGAGTAATAAATTTTTGTCAAAAAAAAATATTTGATGGCGTTATTGCTTTAGGTGGTGGGTCGGCAATGGATCTGGCAAAAATCGTAATTGCATACCTGAGTTTGAAGAAGACGGATATTATTGAATTAATAGAATATAAAGGGTCGTATACGCAAGATATTCCATCTATATTTTTGCCAACAACACATGGTACTGCAAGTGAAGTTACTATGTGGGGGACTTTGTGGAATATGGAAGAAAAGAAGAAATATTCAATTGCTCATCCAAGCCTTTATCCAAATGTAGCAATATTAGATGGTAATTTAACTTTGTCACTACCCTTAGATGTTTCTATAATAACTATTATGGATGCTCTAAGCCATAGTTTTGAATCTATCTGGAATAAAAATTCAAATGAAACATCTACCGCTTATGCTATTGAAGCAATTAATATTATAATCAATAATGCTATAAAATTAAAGGAAGATCTATTTAATATAAAATTAAGGAAACAATTATTATATGCATCTAACTTAGCAGGACTTGCATTTTCTAATACACAAACAGCAGCAGCTCATTCAATTAGTTATCCACTTACCATCCACTATGGTATACCTCATGGAATTGCTTCATCAATTACCTTAATTCCATTATTGCAAATAAATAAAGTTTCAATTAATCATATTTTAGAAAAAATATGTTCTGATAATTGTATTACACTTAATGAATTAATACTGAAAATAGAATCTATTCCACATTTAGTAGTTCCAAATAGATTAAATGAATGGGGTATAGAGAAAAATACAATAAATCAGATCGTTGATGAGTCCTTTACAAAAGGTAGGATGGATAATAATATTATTGATCTAAGTAAAAATGATATTAGAAATATTTTGAAACAAGTATATTAATGAATATTATATAAAAATAAGTTATTAAAAGGCCACTTCAATAGGCAAATAATGGTATTAATTTTTTAATAAAATAATAAAAGAATATTTATAATAAAACTATGTTAGATACAAATTTCTTAATTATTCCTGAATTCTTTATTTGTTTAATTGGTAGTGGAAGCTATTACGAAAATAGTTTTATTGATAGATTAAAAAGAAAAATAAATGGAATTATTAGAGCAAGGATTATAATAAATATTATCAGATTGCTTGGCTTAACGATTAAAACAAACAAAAAGATTGTCAACTTCGCTCATCCGGCTTCTGGTAACGATATATTACGAACTGTAATACATTCTATTACAGGAGGGCGTCACCTAAAATTAATAGAAAGAGAAAAAGATAAATTTGGAAATAGAGCAAAGATGACACTTGATTTTTTGATTAATAATGATATGAGAATGAAAAATGATGATATAATAAATTATCATTTAGCTAATAATAAAAAGACAAAGGAATTCTGCCAATATTTTATTGATAATAATTATATATTATTTTTAACAATTAGAGATCCGAGAGATGTTTTATTAAGTAAGTACGGAAAGATAATGAGAGATGATAATTTTCATTATCATAAACTTTTTCATTCTTTAAAAAATAGAGCTAAAGGATTTGAAATTTTATTGAAAGATGGATTTATGAATAAAAAAAATACAGATCCATTGCCAATTGTATATGAAGATTATTTAAGATGGGCAGAAAACAAGAATGTACTTACTGTTCAATATGAACACATTGTAGGTGTAAATGGTTTAAATAAAGCAGATAAGAAAAATAGTTTGAAAAGAAAGATAGCTTTTAATAATCAAAATAAATTAATTGATATGATATATAGTCATTTGGGATATAAGAGTAATGGCTTAAAAAGATTTTTGATTAGGTCCGTTATATATTGTACAGCTACTAAAGGAAGAGTAAAGGGGTATGCTAAAATGACTAAGCAAGAAAATGAAATATTTTATAAATATTTCCCAAAAGAATTATTAACTAAACTATATCCTGATAATTAATAATTCTATAATAAATTTTATGTCAGAAAATAATGATATATAAAAATTTTATTTTATTGTAACTATCTCTTTTAAACAGTACATAACTTAAAAGGATCATCTAGATAAAATATATACTTCACTATTCCTTTGCTAAAAAATTATACATAAAAACCTATCTATTTTTTTAATTATAATGGAAACAATTATTAATAATTCCTAACTATGATTAAAGGAATAATTTTTGATTATGATGGCACAATATCTGATTCCATTGATATAAAAACTCAGGCTTTTGCTGAGTTATATAAACCTTATGGATCAGAAATTGTTGATAAAGTAGTTGATTACCATATTGCCAATGGAGGAGTATCTAGATTTGAAAAGATTAAGTACTTTCATAAACAGTTTCTTAATAAAAATTTAAGACCAGAAAAAATTTTAGAGATATCAAATAGTTTTTCGAAGCTTGTAATCAAAAATGTAATAATAGCTCCTTACATAACTGGAGCTTATGAGTTTATTTCAACGAATCATGGCTATAGAATGTTTATTTCAACAGCAACGCCTCAAGATGAAATAATAACAATTCTCACAGAGAAAAAAATAATTAAATATTTTGATATTGTCTTAGGATCACCAACAAGTAAATCTCAGCATATTAAAATAATCATAAAACAATTTAAATACAGCTCTAATGAATTAGTTTATATTGGTGATTCACTATCTGATCAAGAGGCCGCGGAAGATAATAAAACCTATTTTATAGCAATAGATAATGAAGAAAAATTTGATCAAGAAACTTTAATGATCAAGGATTTTAGAAGTTTGTCACCACTACTAAAAACTTTAAATAGTAAATAATATAATGGATAATAATTTTAAAGCAGTTACTTATATAATTAAACCATTTAAATGGAGATATATATTTGTAGTAGTTATAGCAATGCTTGCAGCTATTTTTGAAAGTATAGGCTATTACTCTTTAATACCACTACTTGATATATTAATTGGCAAATCAAATATTGAATATAATTTATTTGGTAAGAGTTTAACTTTGAATGATTTTACTATTTTTCATGAAGATTTTATTGTTGGAATTGGTTTATTCATTATCTCAATATTTATTACAAGGTTTTCTTTGAAAATTTTGAGGCTCTACACTACTCAGAAATTGAATTGGGACGTAAGAAATTATTATACTGAAAAATTATCTAGAGACTATACTAATTCAACCCTTTTATATCTAAATAGTCAAAAACATGGCGAGATATTAAATAATGCTTTTACAGAGACAAATAGATCTGCTGCAGCAATTACGGCACTTATAGAGTTATTTTCACAAAGCTCATTAATTGTTATACTTTATTTATCCTTATTTAATACTAATTTTCACATAACATTAATTATTACGGGTTTATTATTATTAATATGGTTTATTATAAGAAAATATGTTGTGAATTTTTCAAAGAATATTGGATCAAATCGTTTAATAAAGAGTCAGCAATTGACCACTTTAGCTTCAGAAAGTTTTAGTGCAATTAGAAATAGCAAGATTTTTAATGCTCAAAATGTCAATTTAAAGAGATTAAAAAATCGATTAATTGAATATTCAAAAATTTTGTTGAAATACAATGTTGTTTTGGGTCTCCCAACTCCTGTAACAGAATTAGTTCTAGTTTTTTCTTTTGTGGGTTTAGTTATGATCTTTAATGAATCATCAACTTCCGGTTTAAATAACTTTTCAGGAATAACAATTTATTTTCTCATTTGTCAACGAATTTTTCAATATTCTTCAAACTTAATAAGTCAAAGAGTAAAGTATTTAAGTTTATTACCCTCCCTAAGGTTGATAAAGGATTTACTAATTAAAGAGCTTCCCAAAGAGAACTTAATTATAGGGCAAAAAATAAATGATGTAAAACTTGAATTATGTTTTTCAAATGTAAGTTTTTCCTATGAAAATAATAAAGATGTTTTAAGAAATATAAATTTATCAATAGCCCCAAATGGTGTTACCGCAATTTTTGGAGAATCAGGAATTGGAAAATCTACAATTGCTGATTTAATACTTCGATTATACAAGCCTTCAAAAGGTGAGATTTTAATCGATGGTAATAATATAGATAACTATAATCTGTTAGATTGGCGTGATAAAATTGGTTATGTATCTCAGGATCCGTTTTTCTATAATGAATCAGTAATATATAATTTACTTATTGGTAATGAAAAACTAGATAGATCAGAGGTAATAAAAATTTGCAAATCAGTAAATGCACATAATTTTATCGAAGAACTTAAAGAATCATATGATACAATAATTGGGGATAGAGCAGTTTTATTATCCGGAGGTCAAAAACAAAGGTTGGCTTTAGTTAGGGCACTTACTAAAAATCCAGATATTCTTATTTTAGACGAAGCAACAAGTGCTCTAGATGCGATTAATGAAAAAATAATAAATGATTTTATTTCAAAATTATCAAAAGAGAAAACAATTATAATGATTTCTCATAATACTTCTAATTTAAAAATAGCAGATAAGATTTTTTGCATGACTAAAACGGGTGAAATAATTGAAAAAGAACTTCCAGATTTTGAATAAATGAAAAAAATAAATATTAAAGATTCTAATTCTGCTTATTTCTTTATTGGTTATTCTGCTGCAGTTAAAACAATTCTAAATGAACTTAAGGAGTAGTTATGAAAATTAATAAGATCCCCTTAGGCTCAACATTTTTTATTGGTGCATCTGCTGAAGGGAAAATAACATTGGCAAAATTATTTAAAGATTTTTTAGACCGAAGTGGTTACTCTACTTTTCTATGCGATGGAAATGATATATATAAAATTAAGAGAAGATGGAGATATAGAAAAAATCACTTATGATATTGCTTGCGGGAGATAGAAAAACAATTTTTTTAATCACATAATCTTTTAGTAATGTATGAAAGGAAATAAAAGATAAAAAGAATGAAAAAAGTATATGTTGGCATGTCTGCTGATTTAATTCATCATGGACATTTAAATATTATTAAGGAAGCTGAGAAACTAGGTAAGGTGATTGTTGGATTATTAACTGATGAAGCTATAGCTAGTTATAAGCGTATGCCGCTTATACCTTTTAGGCATAGATATTTTATTATCAAAAATATTAAAGGTGTTTATAAAGTTATACCTCAAGAAACTTTAGATTATATACCAAACTTAAAAAAATTAAAGCCTGATTATGTTGTGCATGGAGATGATTGGAAAACTGGCGTACAAAAAGAAACTCGTCAACGAGTTATTGAAACTTTGGTTGAATGGGGCGGCAAATTAGTTGAGCCAAGATATACAAAAAGTGTTTCATCTACTGAGCTTATTGACAGATTGAAAGAAAAAGGTATTACACCTACTAAAAGATTGAAATCCCTTAAGAGATTACTTGATACAAAATCAATATCAAGTTATATGGAAGCGCATAATGGTTTAACAGGGCTTATTGTAGAGAAAACAAATGTACAAAAAGATGTGAAGAATAAAGAATTTGATGGTTTATGGTTAAGTAGTCTTACTGTTTCTACTTCAATGGGAAAACCAGATACAGAAGTTGTTGATTTTTCATCAAGATTTCAAACTATTGAAGAAATTATGGAGGTAACAACTAAACCCATTATAGTAGATGGAGATACTGGTGGAAAAATAGAGCATTTTAAATTCACTTTAAGAACCCTAGAGCGTTTAGGTGTATCAGCTATTATTATAGAAGATAAAGTTGGCTCAAAGCGTAATTCATTATTTGGGACTGATGTTATTCAGGAACAGGAAAATATTAAAAGTTTTTGCAATAAGATTAAACAAGGAAATAATGCTTTAGTTGGGGATGATTTTTTGATTATCGCTAGGATAGAGAGTTTAATTCTTAAGAAAGGCATGGATGATGCTTTAAAAAGAGCCAATGCATATATTGATGCTGGAGCAAATGGTATAATGATTCATAGCAAAGAGAAAGACGGTAAAGAAATAATTGAGTTTTGTAATGAATATAAGAAATTCAACAATCGTGTTCCTCTAGTAGTAGCGCCATCTACCTTTTCCCATTTTACTGAGCAAGAATTAAATGAGCTAGGTGTAAATATTGTAATTTATGGAAATCATCTTTTAAGAAGCGCTTATCCATCTATGGTTAAAGTTGCAGAATCAATTCTTAAGAATGATCGTTGTCTAGAAGCTTCAAAGAAATATTGTATGCCAATAAAAGAAATAATTAACTTGATTCCAGAGGATTATTAATTGAGTATTGATCTTTCAAATTTATGAATAAACATAATGCAACAATTTGGATTTCGGGTGTAACTGCATCTGGAAAAACTACACTTGGTAAATTTTTATTAGATGATTTAATAAAATATGGAATCAAAAGAATCAAATTTTTTGATGGTGATATTTTGCGAAAAAAATTAAATCAAAACTATGGTTATTCATTAGAAGATCGTTACAAAGTTTTAGAAAAAAATATAGATCTTGTAAAAAAAGAAAGCAATAAAGGAAATATAATTATTATATCAGTAGTATCACATAAAAGGAAAATGCGTGAATTAGCCAGAAACAGATTGGGAAACTTTATGGAAATAAATCTAAAATGTAGTCCTCAGGTTTGCCTAGAAAGAGATTTCAAAGGAGTATACTCAAAGTTAAATATTAATGATAAAGAATGTTTGCCTGGCGTAACCGAACCATATGAGTTTTCAGAATTAGCAGATCTAATTTTAGATACTGAAAATAATTCTATTCAAAATTCAAGAAAAATTTTGTTCAGTAAAACAATAGAATTTTTAAATAGTAAGATTATAGAGCAATAATGGATAGAAAAATGATTTTTGTTACAGGTTCTCACCATTCTGGGAAATCACGTTTAGGACATATGTTGGCTACATATGAAGATTGTTTATATAGTTATCATACGTTATCACCTCAAAAATATTTTTCTGAAAGTACTGGTTATCTTAATGATCCTTGCGAAGAAACTATATTAATTTTAAAACAGGCGATTGTTAAATCAAGTGAACTATTATCCGGAGGAATATCTAAGCATGATGGCAAACCATGGCTTCGTGAAGATAATTTAATTAAATATAATTATCAGCAATTTTCAAATGATTTTTGTTATTCTATAAATAGAGAAATTGATGTCGGTAATTTTTATTTACTTTGGGATAAGTATCTTCAGTTATCCAGAGAAAGTGGGAGCTCGTCAAAGTTTACTGTTTTTGAAATTGAAGGAGTTGAAGGAACTGATTACGTTAAACTAATAAAAAAAAAGATTCCGACAGCAATCTTTTTAAGTGTAATAAGAAAACCAATTAATCAAATAAGATCTTGTAAAGCTGATATATTAGTGAGAGGACCAAATAATAATAAATATGCAGGAGCTCAAAGTTCAGAAAATAATTTATATTTCAAATATATCGAATCCTTAATAGATCAATATCAATGGGCTAATAATTCAAATAATGATCATTTAATTAAACAAATTAAATTTGAAAATTTAATAAATGTAACAGAAGTGATGTGTTTAGAAATATCAAAGATAATCTATGATAACAAGAATAATCAACTTATAGATCATTTAATAGAAATATCTAAGCCAAATGCAGAATTCAAAAATAAATACGTTTCTTTTAAAAGGAATGCGCAAAGCTTTTATGCGCTTTATAGACAAAAGCATTTACCTGTTGAAGTGCGAAAGGATAACTTTGATTCTTATACTTATCTATTTGAAAGGATTTTTTATAGATCAATAAATGATTTGAAAAATTACGATTTAAAAAATGGTTATAAATATTTCTTTACAAACTTTATAAAAAATTTATTTGTTTATCCATTATTAGTAATATGTAGTTTATTATTTGGATTTAAAGAAATAAGAACTTGGTTGCCATTTCGAAATAGAATTACTCTTAGAAGAAATAGTTTTATTATTGTTTCAAAGTTAGGATTAAAGGTCTTATCTCATAAATTTACTTTGATATTTAATGTTAAATAATCATAAGATTCTAGCAATAACCTTAGCTCGAGGAGGATCAAAAGGTGTTCCTAAAAAAAATATTGCTGAATTAGTTGACCAACCTCTTATCTATTATACGATTAATCAGGCTAAACTAAGTAAATATATTTCACGATATATCGTTTCCACAGATGATGAAGAAATTGCTAAAGTAGCTAAAAAATTAGATGCTGAAGTTCCTTTCTTAAGACCAAAAGGTCTAGCTTCTGATAATGCAACATCCTTGGACGCACTTCAACATAGTGTAAAATGGTGTGAGGACGATGAAAATATTAAATATGATTATGTAATCGAATTGATGTGCACAAACCCGATGAAAACAGTAGAAGATATTGACGGTGCTATAGAAAAGTTAATTGAAACAAAAGCGGACTCAGTTATTGGAGTGAGCAAATTGGATGATAATCATCCAGCTAGAGCTAAGAAAATAGTAAATGATAGGATAGTCGACTTTTGTGTACCGGAATTATCAAGTAGAAGGCAAGATTTAAAGCCAGAAGCATTTATAAGAAATGGATCAATATATGCAATTAAAAGAGATGTTTTAATGGTAGATAAAATTCGATTTGGATCAAATAATAGTAGGCCATATTTAATGTCTGAAGAAAAATCTGTCAATATCGATAATAAAATTGATTTAATAGTTGCAGAAGCTTTAATGAAAAAAAGATTATTGAATGAAAAGAAATAATTTTAAGATTTTAGTCATTACTCCAGTAAAGCATATACCTGGGGTAGTTGAAAAATTAAATTCAATTGGAAATGTTACATTTATTGATGATCCATCATTAGATGAAGTTGTTAAAATAATTCCTAAATATCATGCCATATTTACTAATCCTAATAAGTCAAATGTATATATAGGTAAAGAAATAATAGATTCTGCTAATATGTTAAAAGTAATTTGCACTGCTTCTACAGGGACAAATCATATTGATCAAAATTATGCAAAACTTAAAGGTATCAATATTATTTCATTAACTGAGGAAAGAGACATTATAAATAAAATATCATCTACTGCAGAGCATGCCTTTGCGTTGATGTTATCCTCATTAAGAAATATTCCTCAAAGTTTTGATTCTGTTAAATCACAAAAATGGGATTATGAACCATTCATTGGGAGACAATTAGATCATTTAACAATTGGAATCATAGGTTATGGTAGATTGGGAAATTATTTTTGCAAATATGCTAAACCTTTTACTTCTAATATAATTGCCCATGATCCATATAAAAAAATAGATGATAATAATATAGATCAAGTTAATTTAGAACATCTCTTAATAAAATCAGATGTCATAAGTATTCATGTGCATGTAACCGATGAAACTATTGGGATGATTAATGATGATTGCTTCTCAAAGATGAAATCTAGCGTTTTAATTGTAAATACATCAAGAGGTGATATAATTAATGAAAATGATTTGGTGAAGTTTTTAGCTAATAATGAAAAGGCAAAATATGCAACAGATGTATTAGCAAATGAAATAATTGATAATAAGATAGATAATAAAATTATTAATTTTGCTAAGAAAAATAATCAAGTTATAATTACACCGCATATTGCCGGAATGACAGTTGAAGGGCAAATGTTAGCATATAATCATGCTGCAAAACTTCTAAGAAAATATATTGAAAAATAAATCTATAATACTCGGTATATCAGCTTACTATCATGATAGCGCCGCCTGCATTTTAAATAATGGAGAAATTATAGCAGCTGCTCAAGAAGAAAGATTTACTCGAAAAAACACGATTTTAATTTCCCAATTAATGCACTTTTTCCCTGATAGTGATGACCGTCATTATAATAAGGAAGCTTATAAATTAGTATCAGATCAAATAATAAATTATTTAAGAAAGGAATACTCAATATGACAAATACAGAACTTATTGCAGAAATTGGCTGGAATCATATGGGTGATATGGTATTAGCAAAAGAAATGATAAAAGCAGCATCGGAAGCTGGTGCAGATTATGCAAAATTTCAAACATGGTCAGTTTCAAGGTTGAAAGCTGGCCCTTGGGATAATGATGGCAGAAGAGAAATCTATATTAAGGCAGAATTAAAAGAGGAACAGCATTATGAGCTTAAAGAATACTGTGATTCTAGTTCAATAAAATTTATGTCATCTGTATTTTCTGTTCCAGATGCAGAGTTATTACATAAAGTCATGAATGATTATGTAAAAATTCCTAGTGCAGAATCTAGAAATACAAATTTATTAGATTTTGTTAATAATAATTTTAAAAAAGTATTGATTTCTACAGGTACATCAACACTTGATGAAATTAAACGTAGTATAGACATATTAGATAATGTAGAAATTGTTTTGCTTCATTGTGTCTCATCCTATCCATGTCATTTAGAAGGATCTAATCTTCCAAGAATAAATCATTTGAAATCATTAAATAATAAAATTGGCTACAGTGATCATGTTGAAGGTATTGAAGCTGCAAAAATATCTTTAGAATTTGATATAGAAGTAATTGAAAAGCATTTTACAATTGATAACGATTTGCCTGGAAGAGATAATAAGTTTGCTATTCTTCCAGATGAATTAAAAAGTTTAGCTGATTATATAAGCTCAAGACAATTAGCTTTAGTTGATAATGGTCAAGATTATCTTGAATCTGAAAAAGAAGTTAGAGAGGTTTATTCTGGTAGATTTGATATTTCATAATCCTAAAAATAATAAATATAATTTGCTAAATGATTTTATTTAATAATTAATTAAAAAAAAAGGGGGGGGGGATGAGTATTTCTGTAGTTATCCGCACAAAAAATGAAGAACGTTGGATTGGGCATACAATTCAATCTATTATAGATATGTTAGATTATCCGGAAATTATTATTATTGATAATAATTCAACTGATAGAACATTGCATATTGTTAAACGTTTTCAATATGATCCTGAGATAGATAATAAAAATTCAAATTATACAAAAATTAACATTTATAAAACTGATAATTATTCTCCTGGAAAAGCATTAAATGAAGGAGTTAATCATGCATCTAATGATAAAATATTAATTATATCAAGTCACTGTGTTTTAAAAGAATTTAATGCTGAAAAACATCTAAAATCGTTAGATAAACATATCTGTGTGTTTGGGAAACAAATACCTATATGGGAAGGTAGAAAAATTACCAAAAGATATATTTGGAGCCACTTCACTGATAGAGAAGAAGTCAACATGTATTCAGACTTTGAGAGTAGACATTTTTTACATAATGCATGTGCTCTTTATAATAAAAGAATATTGATTGATCACCCATTTGATGAAAAATTAGTAGGAAAGGAAGATCGATATTGGGCAAACGATAGAGTTAATGAAGGCCTTACATATTTATATGATCCTGAAATGGTTGTTGAGCATCATTATACACCTAATGGGAATACATGGAAGGGGATAGGTTAATTATTCTCACTATATTTATTTGAATAAAATAATATGATAAATCAAGCAGATTTTTTCATTGAAGGAGAAAAATTGGAAAAAATATGTTCTGATTTTAGTTCTACTAAAAGAACAATTAATTCAATTGATATGAATAAAGTGATTTTTAATAAATTATTCTCCCAAATAAGAAACACCCAACAAAAAATGTCGTTTGAAACTAATTCAAAAAGAAAATTATATGAGTTTCTTTTAACTGTTTTAAAATTTATTAAAATTAGTTTATCAGTTATTATTTATAAGAAGAGATTAATAGTAGAAAGCACTGGGAAGATAAATATTTGGGTTTTAAAACGACCAGGTGAATTAAGGCCATCCTATGTTAAAGAGTTTAATGATTATAAAAAAAATAATTCCTCACCTGATTTTATTTCTTGGGGGAATAAGAAAAATAACATTTTAAATTGCTTCAAACGGCTTTTACAATTTTATAGTTATCTAAAAACTTGTAACACAGATATCTATACTTTTAATGATGCTTTAAATAATGCCAGATTAATATTAGACGCTATAGATTTATCAAAAGATAAACTATGGGAAAATAAGCCTCTCGCAATCTTATCTCTAAAAGATTTTAGTGGATTAGAAAATTCTATCATACAGATTGCTAATTCTAAATCAATTCCAACTTTTACAACTCAGGATTCTGTTCATCATTTTTTTAAAGGAAAAAACTTCAGAGAAGCTAATCTTGTGATTACAAATTGTGTCGCAAGCAATATTTTATGTTGGGGAGAATATTTGAAAAATATATTTGATGATTTTTATCCCAAAAAGAATGTTTTCTTATCATCAGCTAACTTCAGACCTGCTCTATCTGAAAAATTACTTAATAATAAAGGTAAAAATATTTTTGTATTCGCACTTGGGGGAATAAGGCATCTTAGTGAGAATCATGATTTAATAACCTTGGCTTCGAAGTTAGATCAAAATGAAAAAGATTGTATGATATATATTAGGTATCATCCTTCGATTTCAAATGATATATATGAAAAATTGATTGATAAATTGAATTTTAAAAATGAGACAATTGTAGAAAACTCTAGTATGTTAGATCATAATTTTCATTATCCTATCAATTCTTTAATCATTACAGGGATGAGTGGAGTATATTATGATTACTTATATCTAGGCTATAAGGTGATTATTTATAAATATGGTTTTGAACTTTTATATGATTTACCACGAGTTTTTCCCTATATAGAGAATGAAATGGATCTATTTAATCAAATAAAAAGAATTAGATCCTTGGATAAAAAGAAATGGGAGAATATGGCTAATTTGGTTTTAGCAAAAACAGTAAATCATTCAATTAATGGTAAAAGAAGACAAAACGTTGTAAATGAAATTGAACTCATATTAAAAGATTATTCAAGTAAATATAAATATAATTAATCCAGAAGGTAAAATATGAAAACTATCATCTTATGTGGCGGTATGGGAACTAGGCTTAGAGAAGAAACAGAATATAAGCCAAAACCAATGGTAGAAATTGGCGGTAAGCCAATTCTGTGGCATATAATGAAACTTTATTCTTTTTACGGCTATAATGATTTCATTCTTGCTCTAGGCTATAAAGGGAATGCTATTAGAGACTATTTTATTAATTATTTTTATTATAACAATGATTTAACGGTTGATCTTGGCTCAAGGGATAAAGTAACTATCCATAATAATAATAATAATAATTCTTGGCGTGTAACACTTGTTGAAACTGGTCCAAATTCAATGACAGGTTATAGATTAAAATTAGCTGGTAAGTATGTTGATGATAATCAATTTATGGTTACATATGGTGATGCTGTCTCATCAGTAAATATAAAATCTTTAATTGATTTTCATAATGAACAAAACACATTAGGTACCGTAACTGGCGTCTATCCTATTTCAAGATTTGGGGATTTAAAGATAGATAATGATGTTGTTAAATCTTTTAAAGAAAAAAGTATAGATTATTCTGATGATAAAATAATTAATGGTGGTTTTTTTGTATTTAATAGGGAATTTTTAAATATGATACCAGATGATATAAGTTGTGATTTGGAAAGAGCGCCACTAGAAAATTTAACTAATAAAAATCAATTATCAGTGTTTAGGCATAAAGGCTTTTGGCAATGTATGGATACATTTAGAGATTATACTTTTCTCAATGAAATGTGGCAAGATAACCCTGAATGGAAAATTTGGGATTAAATCAATATTATGTTTGATAGTTATAATAATAAAACTGTTTTGATTACAGGACATACTGGATTTAAGGGATCATGGTTATCAATCTGGTTATTAAACCATGGTGCTAAAGTGATCGGATATTCTTTAGACCCTAAGAATAAAAAAGATAATTTTGAGATATCTGGTTTAAAAGATAGACTTATTGATTACAGATTTGATATCAGAGATCATAAAAAATTGGATGAAGTAATCAAAAAAGAAAAACCTGAAATTATTTTTCATTTAGCTGCACAACCTCTTGTATTGGAAAGCTATGAGAACCCTTTATATACTATAGAAACTAATGCTTTAGGGACTGCTAATATTTTAGAATCATTTAGAACTTCTTCCTATACTAAAACTATAATTTTAATTACTACTGATAAAGTTTATGAGAATGATGAATCAGGAAATAGTTATAAGGAAATTGATCGTTTAGGAGGTAAAGATCCTTATAGTGTAAGCAAATCAGCTGCTGAATTGTTAATTAAAGGATACATGAACTCTTATTTTAGCAGTGGAGAAAAAAAAATTGCTTCTGTTAGGGCAGGAAATGTAATTGGGGGAGGTGATTGGTCAGAAAATAGAATCATACCAGATTCAATAAAGGCTATTGAAAATAATAATAAAATTATTATTCGGAACCCTACTTCAACACGACCCTGGCAACATGTATTGGAACCTATATTAGGATATTTGCTTTTAGCAGAAAAATTAAATAATGGCAATAATAATTTAATTGGTTCATGGAATTTTGGACCTGAAAAAATTCAATCAATCAGTGTGGAATCCTTAGTAAAAAAAATCATTAGTTATTATGGAAAAGGGTCTTACAAAACAATAAATAAAAATAATTTACCATTTGAAGCAAAACTACTATCTCTAAATATAGACAAGGCTAAAAAGGAAATTGGATGGAAACCATTACTAAACTTGGATAAAACTATTGAACTGACTATTGAATGGTATAAAAAATATAAAGATACTGATATTTATAATTTCTGTAGCAAACAAATTATTGAATATGAAGAAATATGGAAATCAGAGAATTAGCAATTAAAGGAGTGTTTGAAATCTCTCTTGAGCCGATTGAAGATAAAAGAGGGTTTTTTATGAGAACATATGATTCAAATATTTTTGAAAAATTTAATATTGATAGTCATTGGGTGCAGCATAATCATTCAAAATCAATTTCTGCTGGTATTATTCGAGGTTTACACTTACAGCTTCCT
>CEUZ01092384.1_pt1 | contig 30269 bp, 26 predicted proteins | sample 361511 | NCBI WGS metagenome assembly CEUZ01 (sample SAMEA2622822, study PRJEB7988) | marine metagenome | biome: marine biome (ENVO:00000447); feature: surface water layer (ENVO:00002042); material: "saline water (ENVO:00002010), including plankton (ENVO:xxxxxxxx)" | depth 5 m | reverse complement strand
ACATATTCAGGTAAATAATGCTCCGGCATATTCACTAGATATGCTATTGCGCCTAGCATAACCATATTAGCGGCTCTAGGATTTCCAGTTGATTTGGCCAGTTCGTCTATGCGCATACCAAAACTTTTCTCATCTTCTTCAAGTTGAAAGTCTTCGGCATTGTATATTATAACTCCACCATCTCTGACTTCAGATTGATGAGTGTTGTAGGCTTCTCTGTCTAGTGCTACGAGTACATCCAGTTGATCTCCATAACTGAGCACGGGAGAGGTGGAAATTCTGGCTTGAGCGAAGGTAGGGCCCCCCATGATCTGAGATGGAAAGGTTACAAAAGTTTTTACGTGGTAACCTACTTGGGAGGTCACTTGGGCTAATAACTCAGCCGAGGTTACTAGACCGCCTCCACCTTCTCCAGCGAATCGAACTACGAAATCAGTGTTACGCATTTAAACCCTACCTTATTATTAATGGATTAATGGGTTAACCTATATACAGTGAAATTATCACCGTATAATAGGCAAAACGTGCCCAAACTGTGCTCGATTAACTCTATCAAAAAAATCTTGTTGATGTCAATAACGATTGGTATTTAAAAAACATCTTGATTAAGGGTTAATTCTCTTAAATTTAGCTCTCTAGATTGACATTCAAGGGATTAGAATGATATATTTCACGCAGTGGATGCCAGCTTTGGCAGAACTCGAATGGAGGTTCTCACTCCATTTACGTTTTTTGAAGGGTTCAATATTTGACATATCAGTCAATTAACCTTCTCTTATTTTTGAATATCCTAAGGTGGTTAGTAAGATTTAGATAGCCATATCTGTTTCGAGGAGAGGCATGACATCAGAAATAGAAATTAAGAGAGGACTGCAAGGGGTTTATATAGATAGATCTAAGAGCAGCTTTATAGACGGGACTGAAGGCAAGCTATTGTACAGAGGATACTCGATACATGATCTAGCAGAAAAGTCGTCATTCGAAGAAATAGCCTATTTACTCCTATATGGCGAGCTGCCTAATAAAACACAACTTGAAGATTTTGACAGCAATCTACGTGACAGCAGAAGTATACCTGCGGAAGTGATTGAAATAATTAGAGTAGTGAAAGATTCTCACCCGATGGATGTATTGAGAACAGCAGTTTCTGCATTGTCAGCTTATGATAATGAAGTGGCAGATAACTCGGTAGAAGCTACTATACGCAAAGGGATAAGGCTCACTGCTCAGGCGCCCACTATTGTTACAGCTCACGCCAGGATCAAGGAAGGTAAGGATCCAGTTTCTCCGAATTCCAACCTAAATCAGGCGGCAAATTTTCTTTACATGCTTTTTGGGGAAGAACCCACGGAACAAGAAGCGAGATTAATGGAAAAGGATTTTGTGATACATGCCGAACATGGTATTAATGCATCTGCTTTTGCAGCCAGAGTTGCTGCTAGTACTAACTCTGATTTACATTCTGCGGTTGTATCTGGGATAGGTACATTAAAAGGTCCTGCCCATGGTGGTGCGGCTGAAGAAGTAATGGCTATGGCCCTAGAAATAGGAGAGGAAGAAAAGGCAGAAAGTTACGTTAGAAATATTTTGGATGGCGGCGGCAGAATAATGGGGTTCGGTCACAGGGTATACAAGGTGGAAGACCCGAGAGCTAGACATCTTCAGACAGAATGTCAAGCTTTAGGCGATCAAAAAGGTCAGCCTAAGTGGTTTCGCATACTTAGCAAAGTTGCAGAAGTAATGGAACCATATCAATCTAGAGGAATCTGTCCTAATGTGGATTTTTGGGCAGGTGCTATGTACCATCTTATGGGCATACCTAAAGAATTGTTCATATGTATATTTGCTATGGGGCGCATTCCGGGTTGGACTGCTCAAGTTACAGAACAATTTTCTAATAACATTCTTCTGAGACCACTACTTCTTTATGATGGACCCATGGACTTACCATACGTACCTTTAGATGATCGAAAATAGATGTACAAACGATCAGAATAGACTATAAAAACAGTTTAGTTGATACGTTCTGTGTGGTTCTGCTCAGTACTAGACACCGGTCTAACCATGAGTAATAGCGTTCGATCCCAAATTATAGACACCATTAAAAGAAAAGGTAAGATAACCTTTGCTGAGTTTATGGGACTTGCCTTGTTTTCCAAAAAAGGCGGTTATTACTACTCTAATAAAAACTTCCATCAGCGTGATTACTTCACATCTCCTTTGAGTCATCCTGTTTTCGGGGCACTGATATCAGTCCAGCTAAAAGAAGTTTGGGATATTATGGGTAAACCAAAAAAATTTCCTGTAATTGAGTTGGGAGCAGGTTCTGGGGTGCTGGGCAGGGATATTGTAAGGTTTATCAGTAAGAATGAGCCAAGATTTTTTGAGTCAATTAGATATTTCTCAGTTGATTATCAACCATCACGCGACCCGTTTTTAGGAATAAATTTCTTTAAATCTGACTCTCATCCGTTTCAAAATGTTGCAGGGTGCATAATTTCGAATGAACTTTTGGATTCGTTTCCAGTACACAGATTTGTTCGTGACGAATCTGGTTTCAAAGAGATCTATGTTGATTTAGAAGGGGATGATTTTGTAGAAATAATTGATGAAATTTCTACAACGAATATAGAGAATATATTGTCTGGATACAATATAGAAGAAGGATTATATGGTGAAGTTAATTTATACATGCAGGATTGGGTTAAAAGTTTATCTAACATATTAAAACAAGGGTTGATCTTAACAGTGGATTATGGTGATACAGCTGAGTTGCTGTACACAATTGGTCGCAAATATGGAACACTTAATTGTTACTATGATCATATGGTTACCGACAATCCGTATAAGAATATAGGTGATCAAGATATAACAGCACATGTTGATTTTAGTGCCTTGATTGCATTGGGTGAAAACAATGGTTTAAGTACTGCCGGATTTACGACCCAGAAGAAATTTCTTAGGAATTTGGGATTCCAGCAATTCGTAGGCGCTTTATCTAGATCCGATATTGGTCAAGCTGCCATGGATGCTAATAGATATGGCATGATGGAGCTTGTTAAAACTGGACATATGGGAGATTTTAAAGTACTTGCTCAAACTAAAGGATTAGAGAATAGAGCTTTAAGTGGATTTATGGAGATTCATCAAGAAAGTGGCAGGATATCACAAAAAGTCGACCCAGTATTCTTGTCTTCGGAGCATATGAATTTAATTGCAGGTCGTTATCCTTATTTGACTGATCAGGTGGAGAACTTGTGGCCGTTCGACAAACCAATAGAGTGACCAGACATTATTCAGAGTGTTTTAACTTTTTTCTTAGTGATTTCATGGCATTATCTATACCATCTGGATGATTATAAATTGCCGACCCAGCTACCAAAATACTGGCACCGGATTGGGCAGCTTTGGCGATAGTTTCGGCATTTATTCCACCGTCAACTTCGAGTTCTGTGTTCAGACTTTTTTCTTTTATGCTAGTTCTTACAGATGAAATCTTATCAGGGCTGGTATCCAGGAATTTTTGCCCTGGCAGGCCTGGATGGACTGTCATAACTAACACTTGGTCTAACAGGTGTAGATAATCTTCGATATTTGAAAAATCAGTATCCGGATTTATGGCTAACGACATTTTTATTCCACTATTTTTTACACTTGCAATGGTATTGATCAAAGATGAGCATGCTTCGTAATGAATTGTTATTATGTCTGTACCTGCGTTAACAAAAGCATCTATCTGTTTATCCGGATTGTCGACCATCATATGTGCCTCTATAGGCAGGTGAGTCCATTTTTTAATGTCTTCTATAGTTTTGGGACCCCAGGTTAACCCATCTACAAAGTGTCCGTCCATTATATCTACATGTATCAGATCGGCTCCCGCATCCGTTACTTCTTTGACCTGTTCGCCCAGTCTGGCGAAATCAGCCGATAATATTGACGGTGCCAGCTTAATTTTCTGTAGACTAGCCATTATCTTCAGAGAGAATCTCCAACGCTTTATTCAGAGATTCTTTAACTTGCTTTGGATTTGTTCCTCCGCTCACATCTCTGTCCATCATTGAGGATTCAGTTGTCATTTTTTTAATGTCTAAATCAAAATATTGTGAGAGATGCGAGTATTGCTTTAGGTCAAGTTCTGAAAGACCTATATTTTGGGCATGTGCTGTTCTTACCAATTCTGCCACTATTCCATGTGCTTTTCTAAATGTTTCCCCTCTGCTGACTAGGTAATCAGCCAAGTCAGTTGCAAGTATATCTGGGTCTTCGGATGCTTGTTTTGTTCTTTCAGTGTTTATGGAAATTGATTTAATCATTTCTGAGAATACGATTAAAGTATTATTTAGTGTGTCTACTGTATCAAAAAATCCCTCTTTGTCTTCTTGCATATCTCTGTTATACGTGAGTGGGAGACCTTTCATAATGGTTAATAGTCCCATTAAGTTTCCGTATATTCTTCCTGTTTTACCTCTGGCAAGTTCTGCGAAATCAGGGTTTCTTTTTTGTGGCATGATACTGCTGCCTGTCGTGAATTCATCACTTATCCTGATGAATCCGAACTCTTGAGTAGACCAGATTATTATTTCCTCGGAAAGCCTGGACAGATGCATCATGCATATAGAAGCGGATGCAGAGTATTCCAGTAGAAAGTCTCTGTCAGAGACTGCGTCCATACTGTTATCACTTATTGCGCTGAACTCTAATTCTTTTGCCACGAATTGCCTGTCTATGGGATAAGGAACGCCAGCTAAAGCACCACTGCCCAAAGGCATAATGTCTGTCTGGGAAAAACAATTTTTCATTCTGGTAATATCTCTTTGCAACATATGAAAATAGGCTAAAAGGTGATGAGAAAGAAGTACGGGTTGGGCTCTTTGCATATGTGTGTACCCAGGTATTGTTATTCCAATAGACTCATTAGCCTTGTCGAGTAAAGTTTTTTGAAGGATTTTAATATGTTTTATAGTATCCAATATGGATTCTTTGGTATACATTCGAATGTCAGTGGCTATTTGGTCATTTCTTGATCTACCGGTGTGAAGTCTTCCAGCGGTTTCTCCGATTTTTTCGAAAAGTCTAGCTTCAACATTCATGTGTATGTCTTCTAGTTCTTCTCTCCATGGGAATTTTCCCGATTCAATTTCCTGTTTTATTGAAACCAATCCATCGTATATTAATCTAAAATCTTCGTCAGTGATTATTTGCTGTTTGGCTAGCATCCTGGCGTGCGCTATGGAAGCAGATATATCTTGTCTATAAAGCCTATGGTCATATTCTATAGAGCTTGTATACTTTATGTTGGAGTGGTTCCATTCCATTTAGCGTTTCTCCATTTTAAATCAGTGGTCCTACTATCTGAATAATACTACCCTAAGTTTCCCTATTTATCTGTTCACTGCCAGATAATTTAGGCAGTTGAATTGGTTGGATATCTGCTTGGGTTCTTCCGGCAAGTCCATAGATATGGATAAACCCCTCTGATGCTAGATGGTTGAATTTATCGCCTGTGTCATAAGTAGCCAAATCGTGCTGATACAGTGAGAACAAGGAGCTCCTACCCACTACGGAGCAAGTACCCTTGAATAGTTTGATTCGAACGTCTCCAGTCACATATCGTTGAGTATTTTCTACGTAAGCTTCTAAGTCTTGATGTAAATTTGTGTACCATAAACCGTTATAAACGTGCTCCGCGTATTCCTGAGAAATTCTTTCCTTTAACTTTATTTGATCTTTACTTAATGTCATTCCCTCTATAGCTTTGTGGGCTACATGAAGTACCGTGGCTGCTGGAGCCTCGTAGATTTCCCGAGATTTTATTCCCACTAATCTGTCTTCTAGATGATCAACTCTTCCAATACCATGAGACCCTGCAAGGTCATTTAGAGTTTGTATTAGATTTACTGCATCAATGCTATTGCCATCGATGGATTGAGGGATTCCATTTTCAAAATGTACTTCCACATAGGTAGGATCATCGGGAGCCAAAGCCACCGACTTTGTTAAGGCAAAAGCATCTTCAGGGGGTTCTTTCCATGGATCTTCAAGGTCTCCTGCCTCTATGCTTCTTCCCCACAGGTTTTCATCAATCGAATATGGGCTTTTCTTGGCGAAGTCCAATGTTATATTCTTTCCTCTTCCATATTCTAATTCTTGCTCTCTAGACATATTCCATTCTCTGGCAGGGGCTATGATCTTGAGTTCTGGGTCCATGCCAGCGATACTTAGATCGAATCTTACTTGATCATTTCCCTTCCCGGTACAACCGTGTGCCACTGCTTCGGCCCCTTCTTTGTGTGCAGCGTCTAATAGATAACGGGCAATTAAGGGTCGACCCAAGGCAGTTGCCAGAGAATATTGTCCTTGATAAATAGCCCCGGCTTTCAAAGCAGGAAAGACGAATCCTTTAACGAAATCTGCCTTACCATCCACCACAATAGATTTCGATGCACCTGATTCTATTGCCCGTTCTTTAACATCGGACCTTCCGTCTTGTCCTCCCAGGTCAGCAGTTAAAGTTATTACTTCTAGGCCGTAGTTTTCCTTGAGCCATGGTATAGCTACTGAAGTATCTAGTCCTCCGCTGTATGCTAGGATTACTTTACTAGGCATTCTTTGGGACTCCTTATAATATGATTAACGTGTTTTATTAAGATGTTATCTTGCCTATTGCAGCATCCAACTTACTTATAGCTATGTCAATTTCACTATAGCTAACTGTAAGTGGTGGCATTATGCGAATAGCATTCGGCCTTACTGGATTAAGTAGCAATCCCTCTTGATTACATTGACCAACTATATCGCCAGAAATATCCGCATTAAATTGAACAGCTATCAAGAGGCCCATTCCACGGATTTCTTCAATAGCCTTATGTTTCTCTTTCAAGGATTCCAAACCTGTTTTAAGGTGTTCCGACAGTGAGTTTACCTCATCTGCAATTTTATTTTTTACTATATAATTTACGACAGCAAATGCACCTGCACATGTTAGAGCATTTCCTCCGTAAGTTGATCCATGGTCTCCGGGAGCTAGAACACAGAATTTGTCTTTTGCCAAAAAGGCTCCTATGGGTACCCCGCCTCCTAAACCTTTTGCTAATGTGATTGCATCTGGTTCTATTCCAAATTTTTGGTAGCCGAAAAGAGATCCAAGCCTTCCAATACCAGTTTGTACTTCGTCCAATATCATAACCAAGTTATTTTCGTCACACCATTGGCGAACAGCTTTCAAATAGCCTGCATCCGGTACGTTAACACCACCTTCTCCCTGAACTGGCTCTACCATGACCGCGCAGGTCTTAGCATTGGTAGCAGATTTTATGGATTCTATATCGTTGTAAGGAACATTCACAAAGCCAGGAGCTAGGGGTTGCCACTGTTCTTGGTAATGAGGTTGGCCTGTAGCTGCAGCCATTGTGAGGGTTCTCCCATGGAAGGAATTTAACGCGGTAATTACTTCGTATGCTCCGTCCCTGTGAAGTTTCCCATATTTTCTCGCGAGTTTGATTACTCCTTCGTTTGCTTCCGCTCCACTGTTACTCAAGAAAATTCTGTCCAAACAACTATTGTCGATTAATACCTGTGCTAGATTGATTTGAGGGACAGTGAAGAATTGGTTTGATGTTTGCATTAAAGTTTGCGCTTGTTCTTGAACAGCTTTTACCAATACGGGGTGACAATGCCCTAAATTATTCACTGCCCATCCAGCTGTAAAATCCAGATACTCTTTACCATCTTCATCCCATACGATAGTGCCTTCACCTTTGACTATCACAACGGGTTGTCTTCTGGCAACTTGCATGTAGTATTTGTTTTCTCGGTTAATTAGTTCACTCATATGATGAAATCTCCTTACTTATCAATTGTTGTAAATTCTCCCAGACTTTCCAGAACCAAGAGATAGCATTTCTTAATTTAGCTAATGTACATTTCTCTGTGTTGTATAGAATTCAACTTTTTGGAGGATTTTTTTCGCATAATGGGTCATGTATTTTTTAGTGGGTAAAAGTGATGAAAATAAATTAAAGTATGCGGGTGCCGATATTTGCACCGGCAAAAAAGTCCAGAAGAGCTCTGCTTTTCCTCCCGTCTAGTATTTGAGCCGACCTAACATTTTCGAGAGCTGTTATACAAGCTTGTACTTTTGGCACCATGCCGCCGTTGATAGTGCCAGACCTTATGAGGCCGGATATTTTCTCTGACTCTATGGATTCTATTATTTTGCTGTCGGAATCCATGATTCCTGCCACGTCTGTTAGGAATATGACAGAATCTACGGCCAATTCTTTTGCTATTGCACCCGTAGCAGTATCACCATTTACGTTCAAGATTACACTATTTTGATCTTGTGATTCAACTTTGTGAACGGCTATTGGTGCTATTACTGGTATATAGCCGGCTCTAACTATTTGTTCTATTGGTTCAGGATTAACTGTAGTGACTCTACCTACGTAGCCGAGATCAGGATCTAGTATCTCTGCTTGTAATATCTCTCCGTCCACTCCACTTATTCCTATTGCTTTGCCTCCGATGTTCTGTATATCGAATACTAGTTTTTTGTTTACAAGGCCAGCGAGAGTTGCAGTGACAATGTCTAAGCTAGCGGAATCCGTTACTCGTAAACCATTTAGGAATTTTGGTTCAAGTCCTTGTTTTTCCATCCATCCAGATATTACTTGTCCTCCACCGTGGACTACTACGGGTTTATGTCCCTGTTTTTGTAGTGTCACAATGTCTTCAATGGTCGAATCTTGACTACCCAGGATGCTTCCACCTATTTTGATCAAGAACGTTTTTTTAGATGAATCTTTAAACAAGTTAATTTCCAGATATATTATGCAAATAGTTGGTCATTTATTTGACGGTTTTAGGTGGTGTACTCACTATTGAAAGATACATATTCTTCACTGATATCGCAGCCCCAAGAAGTGGCAGACGATTCTCCTAAATTTAGGTCTACTTTGATGGCGACCTCTTCCTCCGCCATAGTTAGGGAAACTGCGTCTTTGAAAAATGGTATAGGTACTCCAGATTCCATAAGACACACATTGTTAATGTAAAGTGAAACCAAGCTTTCTTCTACTTTAGCACCACTATACCCAAGGGCTACCATTATCCTGCCCCAGTTGGGGTCTTCTCCATGTATCGCTGACTTAACCAGAGTGGACGCTGCAATAGATTTAGCTGCCAACTTGGCGTCATTACTGTTGGAGGCTCCTTGAACAGTAACTTCTATAAGTTTTGACGCTCCTTCCCCGTCTTTGGCAATTTCTTTAGCTAGTGCTATACATATCTCGTTTAATGCTTCAGTGAAAACGTCGCTGTCTCTACTGTTATCAGTGATTTCTTCTCCTCCTCCTGCACCGTTCGAGAATATTATGACACTGTCATTGGTGCTGGTGTCGCCGTCGACATCTATCATATTGAAAGACTCAGCTACGGATTTTGACAATGCTTTTTGGAGAAAACTTGCATTAACTGGAGCATCAGTCGATAGAAATGCAAGCATAGTAGCCATGTCCGGGTGTATCATACCGGAACCTTTTGCTATGCCTCCCAGTATGTAACTATTTCCCCCAACTTGGAATTCAATAGCAAATTCTTTAGATACTCTGTCAGTGGTTTTTATTGCTCTAGCTAAGGCTTGCCCACCATCAGGGGAGACCGTTATCTTAGTTACTCCATTTTTTATTAGTGCCATAGGTAACTCTACGCCTATTAGCCCAGTGCTAGATGCTAGGACTAGTTCCTGATCTATACCCAAGTGTGTGGCTGCTAATGATGCCATTTCTATAGCATCGGTCATACCCTGTTCTCCGACACAAGCATTTGCTATGCCACTGTTAACGATAAGCGCTTGACTACGGCCGGTTGATACTCTTTTTTGATCCAATACTACTGATAACGATCGGATCTGATTTTTTGTGAATGTACCAGCAACTGTGCAAGGAGTTTCGGAATACAAGATTCCCAAATCTAATTTATCTTTCGCATACGTTCTTATTCCGGAGTACGTTGCTCCTGCGAGGAATTTTTTTGGAGATGTTATAGTCCCATTTTCCAGCCAATTCAATTTTTTATTCAAGATTAACCTCTAAACTCAATCCAATTGATGTAGTTTGACGAGCCATAGGAGTATAACATTATAATGTTGGACACAAAAGGGGAGTCGGTGTGGGTTGGTATTTGACTAAGGTCGGGTATTTTGTAGTAGCTTGAGTTCATTGCTAACACTGACTGGATATTTAGATGCTTTTTCTAATAATTTATACTTAGCATCAAGAGTAGAAAATTCGTGTATGAAATATCCTCGAATTGTTTCGAGATCTGGTAATGCTGCTACAATATTTCCTTCGTCAACTCTTTCTTCAAGTAAAGGGGTGGAATTTCGTGGAGCTAATTCATTGTGAGAGCCGATTATGTCTTGACTCATGTTGCCGTTTTCATCCAACACTCTAAAGACTTGTTTTTTACCTGAGAGGTATTCTTTGCCCTCGCTAGATTTTTTGATATCTCTATTGTTGTAGTTGACTAACTTATACACCATGTCTAGTGAGGGCATATCTTCAGATATTCCTAGGCGAGTTCCTATCCCAAAAACATCTATGGGACACTCTTTATCTACCAAGTCAGATATTTGATATTCGTCCAGGCCTCCGCTAGCAATTATTTGAACATATTGTAGGTCTGCATCATCCAGGATATATCTAACAATACTGCTTAGAGATGCAAGATCACCACTGTCAATTCTTACTGCTTTCAATTTTTGTCCTCTGGATTCCATTTCTTTGCCGACAATTGTGGCTATTTTGGCACCGGTTGCAACATGATAAGTGTCGATCAAGAGAACAGTATTAGTAGGGTTATCTTGGGCATACGTACGAAAAGCATCGATTTCGTTTTGGAAGCTACTTACGTAAGAATGAGCCATTGTGCCACTAAGTGGAATACCATAAGTCTTTCCTGCCAAAACATTGCTGGTAGTATCGAAACCCACTAAAAAACTACTTCTAGCGGATTTCATTCCTGCGTCAATGCCGTGGCTTCTTCTGAGTGAGAAATCCGATAAACTTTTTTTGTTTGCTGCAGAAATACACCTTGCTGCTTTTGTAGCTATAAGAGTTTGATGATGAATCAAATTCAAAATGAGGGTTTCAAGTATTTGAGCTTCAATTATAGGGGCCTCTACTTCCATGATGGGTTCATCATAGAAAAAAATAGCACCCTCCCTCATAGATCTTATAGTACCAGTGAATCGGAAATTTTCGAGATAAGCTAAGAATTTGTTATTGAACAGGTTTGTAGATTTTAAATATTCTATGGTTTCTTGATGGAAACTATATGCCAGTATATAGTCAATGATCTCTGCCAGCCCGGCAAAAACCAAATAGGATCTAGTTACTTTGGACGAGCGGACAAACAAACTGAATGTTGCATTGGCAGACATTCCATTTTCCAGATAACTCTGAGCCATAGTGAGTTCATATAAGTCTACAAACAGCGAGCTATCTTTTCCTAAAAGTGCCCCAGGATTATTCATTGGATTGCTCCGTTAAAACCGATTAATTACTTAAGTGTGAATAAATTCAGGTTTACATTTTAGTCGATATGTATAGTAAAATATAGACAAGTTGATGCTGTCTTTCATAATTAGGGAATTGACGCGTGCTTACAAGTATTTTTATGTATATATAAGTCATACTAAGTATAGTGCTTCAAAGAAAGAGATAAATAACCAGTGATACCTATCAGCCTACAAGTGAAAAACTTTCTGTCTTATCGCGATAATGTGCCGAGATTGAATTTAGATGGTATCCATGTAGCGTGTTTATCAGGGGACAATGGACATGGCAAATCTGCCATATTGGATGCGATTACGTGGGCCCTTTGGGGTTCAGCTAGATCTCGATCCCAAGAGGAATTAATATTTCAAGGCGAGACTGAAATGGGCGTAGATTTGGAATTCAGAGTAGATTCTGAAAGATTCAGGGTGTCCAGGAGGTATGCAAAGGCTAAAGGTGGGAGACAAGGATCCACAATGCTGGATTTGTTCCAACTAATGTCTGACGGAACTTATCTTCCTATAGTAGGCAATTCAATTAGGGAAACTGAAGCCAAAATACGAAACCTTCTGCATATGGATTATGAAACTTTCACTAGCAGTGCATTCTTGTTGCAGGGCAAATCAGACTTATTCACTACCAGTACACCTGCTAAGAGGAAGGAATTACTCGCGGAAGTTTTGGGGCTTGAGTGGTACGACAAATTGTCAGAAAAAGCAAGGTTATTAACGAGACAAAAAGATTCTGAAGCAAGTTCTACTCGTTTTGAAATAGAAAATATTGATTCGGATCTTTCTAATCAACAGGATTTTGAATCTAGACTGCAAGCTGCTAAAAGTGAGATGGGAATATTGGATGGGAAAATATCTGATTTAGAGAACAAGATCGAAGTCTATTTTACTGAATTACAGAAACAGAATCGCATACGTATTGAATTAGATAGATTGGAAAACGAACAAAAACGCATTTTGGACGAAATAAATAGCAGAGAAGCTAATGTCGAAAGTCAGAGTAAAACTGTGGATGATCTGAAACAAAAGAGTAATGCTATTGGTGTATTAGAAACGCAACTTAAATTGGCAGAAAGTGATTTGGAAAAGATAACTTTGTTACCAGATGAGATAAGTCAAGAAAAGGAAAATATTAACAGACTTCTTGGCGATATAGTAAGCATAAAGGAAGTAAACATCAATCTGAAAAACGGTATGGAAGATCTTCGAATAAAAGTAGATTTATTGTGGGAGCAAACTAAGTCAGACGATGGTAATCCGGATTGCCCTCTGTGCGGAGAAGAACTGGGAGCCGAAGGATGTCGGAGACTTGCTGAATCGTACGAGTTGGAAGGCAAACAAAAAGCATCACAACACAGGGAGAACGACAGAATCGCGAAACAAACTGAGAAACAAATTGCTATCATGCAGCAAAAACTTTCCAATAAGGAAGAGAATTATTTTTCTGATCGTAAAACAGCAGAGACCAATAGGGATAATTTATTCAAGGAATTAGAATCAGCGAGGGTTAGTAAAGAGATGGTCAAACAGGTACAGCTGTCCTTGGAAAATGAAAGAACTATGATGGGATATTCCGTTGATAGACTAAAAGAAATTCAGACAGATTTGAATGAACTTGGTTTTGACCTGAATACCTCAAATGAAATGAACAAATTTTATGAGCAAGCAAAGATTGAACTTGGTACATTGAGAATCCAAAGAGAACAGACCTTGCACAATATAGGATCTATTCAGGGGAACCTAGATAGACTTAAAGACTTGATGCAGATTAGAACAGACAAGATGAAAGATTTGCAAGAAACTTCCAATGAGAAGGGCCTGTATGAGCAGTTATCTGTAGCATTTGGGAAAGGTGGTATACAGGCACTAATAATAGAACAGGCAATACCAGAGTTAGAGAATGAAGCAGATGAAATTCTTGGACGTATAACGGATTATCGTATGAGCCTCAAACTTGAAACTCAAAGGGAAAGTAGGTCAGGAGGTGATCCGAGAGAAACATTAGACATAAAAATATCTGATGAACTGGGAACAAGAAGTTATGAGACTTATAGTGGAGGAGAAGCGTTCCGCATAAATTTTGCCTTACGGATATCATTGTCTAAATTACTTGCCCATCGCTCAGGAGCCCCACTTCCCACGCTTTTTATTGACGAAGGTTTTGGTACTCAAGATGCGGACGGTTTGGATAAACTTATAGATGCCATAAAGGCTATACAGGACGATTTCCAGAAAATAATTGTAATTACCCATATAGACAATTTAAAAGAAGCTTTTGAATCTCGTATAGAGGTTGTAAAAACTTCGGATGGATCTACTTTTTCGGTAAATTATTGATTGATTTTGTTTGGATTTGGTCTTTTGGCTACGAAGACTGCAATGGCTCCGATAAACAAGAATCCGGCTGCGGCTTGAAATCCGACACTATAACCATCGAAACTATCTACTAGCCACCCCACTAATATTGGTCCAAGTACGGCACCCGGCAGGTCTACGAATTGAAGCAGCCCACTTATTGTGCCAAAATTTTTGCGGCCATAAAAATGGGCTACGATAGCTTGCCGCAGTGAAGCTGAACCTCCATAAGAAGGTCCCAGTAGTGCCATATACAGGGGAACCCATGAGAGTGAGGTTACTAGAGACATTATTAGGATGCTGATAGCCTGTACCAATAATGTTGCACTAAGTAGTATTCTTATATTTAGAATATCTCCTATCCATCCAAATATTATCCTTCCAGGTACCGATAACAACAAAGTTAATGAAGCTATTGAGGCGGCTTGTACTGGGTTAGTTCCCAAATCTTCAATCAGAAAAGGTATGTGATATACGGCCACGACCGTAACTGTCACCGACCAGGCAGCAAATGCTATAGCCAGTAACCAAAATGACATTGATTGCAGGGCTTGTTTGGGAGTTAGTTCGAGTTCGAGCGGTTCATCCGCAGAGTTTGTACTCAAGGATTCTTCTACTGGAATACCGTCCGGGTGTAAACTCAAATCTTCAGGTTTATGGTATACAAGAGATACTAAAGGTATCGCGACAAAAAAATAGCACAACGCTGCTACAATAGCGCTTGTTCTCCATCCAAAATTTTCGGTGATCCAGGCTACAAAGAATACTCCACTCCCGCCTAACCCAATACCGGCCAATAATATGCCTAATGCTCGAGCCCTTTTTCTCAAGAACCAATTTGCAACTGCAACACTTATTGGGCGCCCCCCACCAAAACTCGAGCCTGTTGCTATTAACATAAACACTACATAGAGCATCCATAACTTAGTGATAATACTCAGCAACAAGAAGCATATTCCAACTGTGGATAAACCAATGTAAAGTAGTTTTCTTGGGCCGTACTTGTCAATGAGCCAACCTGCTATGGGAGCTATCAGACCGCCTTCCAACCTCGCCAGTCCAATGACACCGCCCAACGCGGCTCTGGTAGTGCCAAGTTCGTTCAATAAAGGGATATAAAATACACCGAATCCATAAACATAAAAACTGCCATTTATTATGGCCAATACAACACCTACGGATACTATCCACCAACCATAAAACACGTTCCTCGGGTGCAGGGACATTGTGGAAGCAAATCCCATGGTAGTCTCCGTTAACACTTTAGGATTCCAAGTTTACTGGTTATTCTATCAGAAAATAATAACAGTGTTCGAACGGTAACGAATTCACCAAAAAGTTGACACTCAAATATACATATTGCTATATTCCAATGCGATGTCCTTTTTGTCACACTTTCTTTATGGAGTTAGGTTTTGATAAATTATCTAGATTTTATTAGAGAAATACCTGATTTCCCTAAGCAGGGAATCCTGTTCAAAGACATAACGCCTCTTTTGAAGAACAATTTTGCTTTCCAGTCTGCAGTTAGAGATATGTCTGAGCCGTTCATGGAAAAATCTATAGATAGTGTGGTAGCCATAGAGGCCAGAGGCTATATATTTGGTGCACCTATTGCTTATCAATTAGGGTGTGGATTCATTCCTATCAGGAAAAAAGGTAAATTGCCAGGAGAAACTTCACAGATAGAATATTCATTGGAATATGGCACCGAGACTTTGGAGATTCATTCTGACAGTGTGGATTTAGGTCGAAGAATTTTAATAGTTGACGATATACTTGCTACCGGAGGTACATTGCAGGCTGCGATTGCATTAGTAAAAAGATCGGGTGGGGAGATAGCAGGTATTTCAGTCTTTGCTGACTTAGTTGGATTGAAAGGCGCAAAAAACTTTTCAGAGTATGATTTCAGGGTCCTTTTAAATCTTTGATTATTGTGCTTTATTGTAGTAGTGTTGTCTCACACTAATTTCATTTGATACATACTAGGGCGTCAGTTTCCGAGGTGTTTATGCTGGATGATATTCAAGGGATAACGTTTGATCTTTGGCAAACTTTGATAATGGACAACAGGGAACTCGGAAGATCTAGAGCGCAACGTCGTATAGAAGAAACAATTAACTCTCTTGATGCTGTAGGATACGATTTTTCTTACGAACATGTTCAGGAGGCGTACAGGTCATGTTACCGAGTATGTCGAGAAGCTCACAAAGCAGAGAAAGATTACAGTTTTGATCATCAGGTTGCAATATTTATTGATAGTATTGCTGAAAACCTCTCCCATGACTTGAATAAGACCACCATAGAAGAAATAAACTATTGGTATGGAGAGGCTTTTTTCGCATTTCCTCCTGCTTTGGATCCGGAATCAGAGAATATATTAAAGAGTTTAACTGGAAAAGGTTATAAGATAGGTTTAATCTCTAATACTGGTATGACACCAGGACGTTTGTTTCGTAGATACTTGAAAAACCATAACATACTCGATTTTTTTCAAGTACTCACATTTTCTGATGAAGTGTTGTTATGTAAGCCTTCAACCGAAATTTTTCATATGACTCTGAAAGAATTATCCTGCTCAGCCCACGCATCAATACATGTGGGTGATCATATCTTAAATGACGTATATGGTGCTAATAAAGCGGGACTGAAAACTGTTTTACTAGGAGATGCAGAAGGGCAAGAGAAAATAAAGGAGCCAGATTTTCATATTAATAGGCTGAGTGATTTAGATAAACTCCTCCTTTAACTATATGGAAAGAAAGAATGTAGGAATTTGCTTTGAGTGAATTATCTGAAAACGCAATAAATCCGATAAAATGGATCGACAATCATGGCCATTTACAATTATTGGATCAATCTAAATTACCTCAAGAAGAAAAATTTCTCTATTTGAACACTTGGGAGGAAGTTTTTTCTGCTATAAGAGATATGAAAATACGGGGAGCCCCAGCTATTGGAGTGGCAGCTGGATACGCGTTAGCATTGGCTTGTTTTCAACTTAAGCAAGTTAAAGAAGAATTTGATTTGAACAGAATAGCAGACATCGGGTTTTCGTTAATACAGGCAAGACCGACTGCCGTTAATTTGAAATGGGCTGTAGAACGTATGATTGCTAAGTCACGCATGTTGATTCCACGAAAAGATTTGGCAGCAAAACTATTGGAGGAAGCCAAGTCTATTCATTTAGAGTCATATGAATCTGATGTAAAACTAAGTGAATTTGGAGCAGATGTAATTCCGCGCGGTAGTTCTGTTCTAACTCACTGTAATACAGGCCCACTCGCGACAGGTGGATTTGGTACTGCATTGGGTGTTATTAGGAAAGCGTGGGCACAAGGGAAAATTAAGGGAGTGATATCAACTGAAACACGACCTTGGTTCCAGGGATCCAGATTGACTATGTGGGAGTTGAATAAATTTGGTATACCTTCAACATTGATAGTTGATTCTATGGCAGGATATCTCATGAGCAGAGGGGAAATACAATGCGTTATTGTAGGGGCAGATAGAATAGCTTCTAATGGCGATGTAGCTAACAAAATAGGAACATTCAGTTTAGCTGTCCTGGCCAAAGAACACGGCTTACCTTTTTACGTGGCTGCTCCAATCACTACCATTGATTTGGATAAAAACAACGGAGACGAAATTCCAATAGAAGAAAGACTTGCCGAAGAAGTGATTATCGTGAAAGGTATAAGTATTGGGGTTCAAGAATCTAAAGTGTTGAATATGGCTTTTGATATAACTCCATCCAAATACATAACATCTATAATAACTGACAATGGTGTTGCTTCGGCCCCTTACAATAAATCAATTAAGGAGTTGATCATTGGTTGACGCTAGTGTAGGTGTTATAGGGGGGACCGGTTTATATAATCTTGAAGGACTGGAAGACGTTAAGGAAGTTAACATAGATACTCCTTTTGGATCAACAAGTTCCAGTATCGTTGTCGGAAATCTTGAAGGCGTTTCAGTAGCATTCGTTCCAAGACATGGTTCAGGGCATACAATTTCTCCAACAAATATACCCGTAAGAGCAAATATTTTTGCTTTAAAAAAACTAGGCGTCAGTAAAGTAATAGCAGTAAGTGCTGTGGGTAGTTTACGAGAGAACATAGCGCCTCTTGATTTGGTCATACCGGATCAGATTATTGATAGGACCAAGACAAGGGCAAGTACATTTTTTGACGGAAGCATTGTGGCTCACGTGGGATTTGCCAACCCATTTTGTGGGACAGTCAGCCACAATCTTTATAAAAGTGCATCTAAGTTAGGAGCCAAGGTTCACAATGGAGCAACATACGTTGTTATCGAAGGCCCACAGTTTTCTTCCTTGGCTGAATCAAATCTTTACAGATCTTGGGGTGCAGATGTAATAGGTATGACCGCTTTGCCGGAAGCCAAGTTGGCTAGAGAGGCAGAGTTATGTTACGCGATATTGGCTTGCTCTACTGACTATGACTGTTGGAGGTACAGCGAAGAATCTGTCACTGTGGATATGGTTGTAGCTAATTTAAATAAGAATATTAAGATATCCAAGAAAATATTAGAGGATGTGATCCCAAATCTATCACAAAGCGTTGATTGTGAGTGTAATTATGCGATGGAAAACGCTATAATTAGCTCTAGAGATTTTGTGGACGCAAAAGACGTAGACAAACTCGGGCTACTTGTTCAAAAGTATATGAGTTAGTTTAAAAAAATATTGTAATATGGAGAATATTTATGGCAAGAAAAAACCCTGGTGAACCATACTGGAGAGTCAGCCTCGAAGAAGCTAACAATATGATCGGCCAAGGAGAGGCAGTTGTAATAGATGTCAGAGATTCCAATGAATGGGCTGCTGGACACGTTGCAGGAGCCATCCATATACCTGTAGATGACATTTTGTCCAGAGTCGATGAACTGCCATCCGACAAAGATTTGTTATTTATATGCGCAATGGGCGTTCGGAGTGGCTTAGCTTGTGAGATGGCTGCTGCAATGGATATATCAAGCGATCGTTTATACAACATAGAAGATGGGACTAATGCCTGGATAACTAGTAACTATCCTACCGAAAAAGCATAACAAATGAATAATGAATAGGATGAACGGTATTAGTAATTTGTATGATGTGGTGGGTATAGGAAATGCTATGGTGGATGTTCTTTACCAAGCAGACGAGGCATTTCTTATAAAACATGGTTTAATAAAAGGGTCCATGAGATTAGTGGATTATGTCCAAGCTGAACAGATTTATTCTGATATGACTTCCACTGAAGAAATGTCGGGTGGATCTGTAGGTAACACGATGGCAGCTATTGCTTCGTTGGGGGGCAAATGTTCTTACATAGGGAAGATAAGTGATGATCACTCTGGTGAAGTATTTAGATCAGATATGGCTGCTCTGGGAGTGGACTTTTCTGTTACTTCTGCTAACACCAATTCTTCTACTGCTATTTGTCTAGTTGTAATAACACCAGATGGACAAAGGACTATGGCCACATATTTGGGTGCTTGTTTAGATTTAACCACAGAAGATATCAATAGTGACGTAATTGTTAACCACAAAATCACTTATCTAGAAGGATATTTATGGGATACTGACAACGCTAAAGAGGCCATGATAAAAGCTGCTAAAGTTGCTAGAACTGCGGGTTGCCAGGTGGCTTTAAGCCTATCGGACTCTTTTTGTGTTGAAAGACACAGAGATTCGTTCCGTGATTTGATATCCGAATATGTTGATATACTTTTCGGTAATGAGGAAGAAATGACCGCTCTTTACCAAGAAGACTCTGTTGACAAGGCCATAGATAAAGGACGTAATGATGCTAGTGTACTGGTTACCACACTTGGCAATAAAGGATCCGTAATAAATGCATCCGGAACGATTTTAAATATTGAACCTTGCAGAACAGAAGACGTAGTTGATACCACAGGTGCAGGGGATTTATATGCAGCGGGATTTCTTTATGGAATGACGAACGGTTATGATATGAGATCCAGTGGCATGTTGGGATCAATGGCAGCAGGCGAAATAATAAAACAAGTTGGAGCAAGACCTAAGAGTGTTTTGTCTAAATTGACTCAGAATATATAACAATTGTTTTGCCACAATACAACTGGACAGATATATACAAATCGGCTATCATGCACAGGTTTTTGATTTGCGGTCACAATTCGAGTCGTTCGGTTCAACTATCTTGTAAAAATAATCTCAAAGTATTTTCTCAAATGGGATGTAGCGGAACGTAATATTATGCTAGGGAGGTTTGGCTCATAATGTCAAACGGTTTAAGTGGTGATGTAAAAGATATAGGCCTTTCTGATCAGGGCGTCTCTCGTATACAATGGGCTGCTCGAGAGATGCGGGTTTTGAAACTTATACGAGATAGATTTGTTAACGAGAAACCTCTAGAAGGTGTGGACATAGCAGCTTGTTTGCATGTGACTACTGAGACAGCTAATTTAGCGATAACTCTCAAGGATGGAGGGGCTAATGTAGTTTTATGTGCCAGTAATCCTCTAAGCACCCAAGATGATGTGGCCGCGGCTTTAGTGAATGAATATGGTATTGCTACATACGCTATAAACGGAGAAGACAACGAGACATACTACAAGCATATTCATTCGGCGTTGGATAATAAACCACATTTCACCATGGATGATGGAGCAGATTTAGTTAGTGTTTTGCACAAAGAAAGAACTGATTTATTAGGCAAAGTAATAGGGGGCACAGAAGAAACGACTACTGGGGTAATAAGATTGAGAAGCATGGCCCAAGAAAATAAGCTTATGTATCCCATAATAGCGATAAACGACGCCGATACCAAGCATCTTTTCGATAATAGATATGGTACTGGTCAGAGCACGTTGGATGGTATTACAAGGGCAACGAATGTTCTATGGTCTGGAAAGAGTGTAGTAGTGTGTGGTTACGGATGGTGTGGTAGAGGAATTGCACTGAGGGCTAAAGGAATGGGCTCTCACGTCATAGTAACAGAAGTTGACAGTGTTCGGGCATTGGAAGCGGTGATGGACGGATATCAAGTTATGCCAGTTGGAGAGGCTTCAAATGTGGGAGATATATTCATCACTGCAACTGGCGATGTTAACGTAATAGATAAAGAAACTTTAGACAACGCTAAGGATGGATCCATCTTTGCTAATAGTGGGCATTTTAACTCAGAAATAAACATACCCTACCTTGAGTCTATTTCGTCTGGAAAGAGATTAATAAGATCTTCCGTTGAGGAATATAGTATAAAAGATGGTCGCAAACTGTATTTATTAGGTGAAGGTAGACTCATAAATTTAGCGGCAGCAGAAGGCCACCCATCTTCGGTCATGGATATGAGCTTTGCAAACCAAGCTCTCTGCATAGAATATCTAGTTGGTAATGCAAAGGAACTAGGTAAAACAGTTCATTCAGTTCCCAATGATATAGATGAAACAGTGGCACGAATTAAACTGCATTCACTGGGTATTGGTATAGATAGTCTTACTGAGGAGCAAGAGTTATATCTGAGAAGTTGGGAAGAAGGTACCTAGTTCCGATTCAGGACTGAATATGTTTAAATAATAACGACGTGTTGCAAATCAGCTCTCAGTTGTTTCGATCTAATTTATGGAATAGACAAAAGGAATTAAAAATGGGATTCGCTTTTACAGATTCAAAATCATATTTATATACATCGGAATCGGTTACAGAAGGTCATCCTGATAAACTGTGTGACCAGATCTCGGACGCCATACTTGATTCTCTTCTGGCTAAAGATTCGGCGGCAAGGGTTGCATGTGAAACGTGTGTAACGAATGGTTTGGTTATAGTAATGGGTGAGATCACTACCTCCAGCTATGTAGATGTTGCCAGCATAATCAGGAACACCATATATCAAGCAGGCTATAACGATCCGGATTTTGGTTTTGATTCTAAGAGTTGCGGAGTGATAGTCTCTCTGCAGGAACAGTCACAGGATATAGCTTTGGGAGTTGATTCCTCTCAGGAAGACAAAAAAGAAGGTTCAAAATATAGTATTGAAGATCCCGAGAAGATAGGGGCAGGAGATCAAGGTATGGTTGTGGGCTTTGCCTGTAACGAAACCAAGGAGCTAATGCCTTTGTCTATAGACCTTTCGCACAAGTTGTGCCAAAGGTTGGCAGAAGTACGTAAGGAAGCAATTATTCCATATTTGAGGCCAGACGGTAAAGCACAGGTTACGGTGGAATATTCATATGGTACACCTAAAAGAATAGAAGCCATAGTTGTTAGTACTCAACATGCTCCAGAAGTGTCTCAAGAGGTTATAAACGAAGATATAACTAATTTTGTGATCAACGAAATCATTCCCAAAAATTTGTGTGATAAGGATACTAAAATCTATATAAACCCTACAGGCAGATTTGTGGTGGGGGGTCCTGTAGCAGACACTGGTTTAACTGGGCGCAAGATACTTGTAGACACGTATGGAGGGGTGGCCAGGCATGGAGGCGGAGCGTTTTCAGGCAAAGATCCGACCAAGATTGATAGATCGGCAGCTTATATGGCACGATATGTCGCGAAAAATGTTGTTGCTGCCGGTCTTGCCGATAGGTTGGAGATACAGGTATCCTATGCTATAGGTCGAGCCTCTCCTCTTTCCGTAGCCGTGGAAACTTTTGGTACTGGTCATGTCGATGATCAGGTTATTGTAGATCTTATAGATAAACACTTCGACTTTCGTCCTGCCGCAATAATAAATAATTTAGACCTTAGGCGACCTATATATAAACCTTCTGCTGCGTATGGGCATTTTGGTAGAGAAGATATTTCTTTACCTTGGGAATCAACAGATAAGGCAGACATTCTTCGGTCAGAAGCCAACATAAAATAGGATAATACTTTATATGTTTGTTTGTGCTGAGGTTTCGAGATGAAAGCCGTAATACTTGCTGGTGGGGCAGGGACTCGGCTCCGTCCTTTGACAAATAACCTTCCAAAACCCATGGTTCCGATTTTGAACAGACCATTTTTGGAGCACATGTTAGATAGCCTAGCAGCACATAATGTTACAGACGTCATTATAACTGTCTCTTATTTGTCAGATAACATAAGGAACCATTTTGGTGACAATGGTTACGCAAATATGAATATCCATTATGTTTTAGAGGAGAGTCCTCTGGGTACAGCAGGTGCTGTAAAAAATGTAGAAAAGTTATTAGATGATACTTTTTTGGTTCTTAATGGGGACATATTCACCAACTTAGATATATCGAAGATGTTGTTATTCCATAATGATGCGGACTCTAAGGCCACATTATTTCTGAAAGAAGTATCCGACCCTTCTCAATTTGGTGTAGTTGAAATTAAAGGTGATGGTTACATAGAGAAATTTATAGAAAAACCTAATCCTGGTGAAACAAAGAGCAATTGGATTAATGGTGGGGTGTATATCTTGGAACCAGACATTCTGCAAATTGCCCCTGAAAACGAGTTTTATATGTTTGAGAGAGGTTTGTTTCCGACTCTGTTAGAAACTCAAATCCCAATGTACGGTTACAGGAATAATCCATATTGGATTGATCTAGGTACGCCATCGAATTATCTTAGAGTTAATCATGATATTTTGAATGCTGTCGATGAATCCATGATTGTTGAGAATAGAGATATTCTGAATACAGAAGGATATTTTGCCCACCCTTCGGCTGTAATAGAAGGGCCTGTCATTGTCGGGCGGGATTGTTTCATCGGAGCAGGATCGGTGATCCGAGGTCCTACAGTTATAGGGTCTGGAGTGACAATCGGAGAGGACAATGTAATATCGGGTTCTGTGCTATGGGATGGTGTTAAATTAGGGCACCAAGTGATTCTGACGGAATGTATCTTGGCTGATGATGTTACAGTAGATGATAAAGTCAGGATAGGGAATCTCTGTATGGTGGCATCTGGAATGAATGTGACGGCTGATCTGCAGCCCGGTATTTCTCTTGGACCTACTGGATAGTTAATCTGTAGGTTTCAATTGCTAGAATTCTTATCATTTATATTTGGTTGTATATTCTGTAAGATATGGTTGATTATATTTTAGTGAATGGATGGTTAGAAAATGCCAATTCAATTTGGTACAGACGGATGGAGAGGAATCATAGCTGACGATTTCACTTTCGAAAATGTCAGATACTGTGCACAAGGTGTTAGCGATTATATCTTGGCACAGAACCTGGCAAATAAAGGGTTGATAATCGGATACGATACTAGATTTTCGTCTGAGGAATTTGCTGATACTGTTGCAGAAGTTTCAGCTGGTAATGGCATAAAGACCCTGCTCTGTGACAGGCCTGTACCAACACCTGTAATTAGCTATAATGTGCTATTTCGTGGAACCGGGGGAGCTTGCGTTATAACCGCTAGCCATAATCCTCCTCAATGGAATGGTTTTAAATTCAAACCAGAATATGCCGGGAGTGCTTCCCCTGAGATTGTGGATGCGCTAGAAAGGAATGTTTTAAGTTCGGAGAGAAGAAAATATTATAAACACGTTCGATGGGAACAAGCTATGTCTCAAAACATTGGTTCACTTATAGATCCGTCGCTGCCATATTTGCAACATGTATCTACTTTAGTTGATATAGATGCGATAAGAAATTCAGGACTGCGAATAGTTGCTGATCCAATGTACGGTGCCGGAGCTGGATACTTTACGACACTCCTTGAGGGAGGGGCCTTAAACATTGTTGAAATTCACGGTGCCAGAAATCCCATTTTCCCAGGGATGCTACAACCTGAACCGGTGGCTAAGAATTTAGTGGAATTATCAGATATTGTTGTAAGAGAAGGATATCAAGCTGGTTTAGCTCTAGATGCAGATGCTGATAGATTTGGATTAATCGACGAAAAGGGGAATTACATAAATCCACTTCAAGTATTAGCTTTATTAGCCTTATACATGCTGGAAGTTAGGGGTGATAAGGGTCCGTTAGTAAAATCTTTGACTTCTAGTAATATGATCTATAGATTAGCAGAGATATTCGATGTTCCTGTTTTTGAAACCCCTGTAGGATTTAAATATATAGGGCCTACTATGATAGAAAAGAATGCTTTATTAGCCGGGGAAGAGAGTGGGGGATTTGGTTTCAGAAGACACATACCAGAGCGTGACGGTATCTTGAGCGGGCTGTTCATTCTTGACATGATGGTAAAGATGGATAAGACTCCATCAGAGTTGATAGAATACCTTTACAGTAAAGTAGGGCCACACTATTATCGTAGAGATGATATTCTCTATGATCCAATCATAGAAGAATCTATAAAAGAAAAATTAAACGATATAACATTAGATTCTATTGCAGGTGTCAATATTAAACGAATCGATCAATTTGACGGAACTAAATTCGCTTTAGAAGATGGTTCATGGTTAGCTATAAGATTTTCTGGTACCGAGCCACTTTTGCGTATTTATTCAGAAGCAAAAAATGAAGATTTAGTTGACAAATTGATATCGGAAGCCAGGCATTTTGTGGGAGTTTAACAGTGGCAGAAACACATCACTTAGATGATCCTAATACATACGAAAAATTAGATCCTAGTCTATTCAGAGACAGGATATTTGGTTTGTCTGGGCAGTGTGTGTCCGCATGGTCCACTGGGATCGACCTAGTATTGCCCAGTTACTACAAAGATGTAGATAATGTTGTTGTATGTGGAGTAGGTGGATCTGCAATAGGGGGAGAGCTACTGTCTGATTTGTCCAGCCTTTTGGAAGGCATCCCTGTAACTGTTTGTAGAGAATATTCTACTCCTCAGTTTGTGGGAGGCAAATCGTTGGTTGTAGCCTCCAGTTACTCGGGCAATACAGAGGAAACTGTTTCGGCTTTTAGAGACGCATTATATAAAGATGCAAAATTGGTTTCTCTAACCTCTGGTGGCTTATTGGCTGACATAAGTTCTGAATCGAATGTTCCAGTGGTTGATATTGACTACAAAGGTGAACCGAGAACAGCATTGGGTTACAGTTTTCTCACACCACTGGCCATTATGGAAAAATTGGGATTGATACGAGTAGACAAATTGCTTGTTCAAGAAGCGATAGACACACTTAGCACTATGGCCCAAAGATTGATGCCAAGTGTGCCTGTTGAGGATAATCCTGCCAAAGAATTAGCATTGTCTCTTCAAGGAAAATTTATAACTGTTTATGGTGGAGGGATATTGTCTGGGATTGCAAGGAGATGGAAGACACAGTTTAATGAAAACTCAAAATCGTGGGCATTTTTGGAATTATTTCCAGAAGCGGGTCACAATGCCATAGCGGGAATGAAATGGCCTTCATCCGTTTCCCAAAATAGTTATGGGATAATACTTGATTCTTATCTATTACAGGACAGAATGAGAGTTAGATACGAAGTGGTCAGAGAGTTGTTAAATAACGTACAAGCTCATTATCAGACTGTACATTGTAATGGTACAGGTGTACTCGCACAGATGCTCAGTATTGTGCTTTTTGGGGATTATGTTAGTTACTATTTAGCTATTCTCAATAAAGAGGATCCTGCTCCTGTGCAACCGTTGGATTATTTGAAAAGCAAACTACATGATATGCATGGTAATTAAATAAGAAGAGTGTAGGTAAATATAGTGAGGTTTATTGGGGAAATTAAGTATGTTTGAATCTTTGTCTCAAAAACTGAATACAATTTTCAATAAAATATCTTCTAAGGGCAGGATCAGTGAAAGGGATATAGAGGAAACTCTAAAGGAGATCAGGCTCGCTCTGCTCGAAGCTGATGTGAATTTTAGGGTTGTTAGAGAATTTATTGAAAACATCCGTGTCAAGGCAGTTGGCTCAGATTTGCTAAAGAGCATCAGTCCTGGGCAGCAAGTTGTGAAAATAGTTAACGATGAATTAGTTGATATTTTGGGTTCCGGGTCTTCTAAATTGATAAATGCTGACAAAGCACCTTCCATTTTGATGTTAGTGGGATTACAAGGCTCCGGGAAAACCACAACATCCGCTAAAATTGCTAACTTCTTGAACAAGAACGGACAAAAACCTTTACTTGTAGCGTGTGATGTTCATAGGCCTGCGGCAATCGACCAGCTTGAAGTTTTAGGTCAAAAATTAGGCGTGACGGTTTACAGTCAGAAAGATACAGACGACCCTGTGAATATATGTAGGAACGCTATTAAACGAGCTCAGAATAGTGATTATTCTTGGGTGATACTGGATACAGCAGGTCGTCTTCATGTTGATGAAGAAATGATGGAAGAACTAAGATTGATCAGAGATTGTGCTGATCCAATTGAGACATTATTGGTAGTAGACTCCATGACGGGACAGGATGCTGTGAATTCTGCTCAAAGTTTTCATGATCTTATTGGATTGACTGGTGTCATCATGACTAAACTAGATGGGGATGCACGTGGAGGAGCAGCTTTATCAATCAACAAAGTTACAGGAACACCAATAAAATTTATTGGCATTGGTGAAGGTATTGATGATATAGAATTATTCCATCCAGATCGATTAGCTTCCAGAATATTGGGAATGGGTGATGTTGTAACGCTAGTTGAAAGGGCACAGGAATCCATATCAGAAGAACGCATGAAAGATATGGAGAACAAAATTAGAAAAGCAACATTCGATCTGGAAGATTTTTTGGAGCAGATTCAACAAATCAAGAAAATGGGTCCATTCAGCCAAATACTTGAAATGATACCGGGTTTTTCTTCGGTATCCAGTAAAATGTCCCAACAAGATATCAATGGAGATTCTATAAAATCGGTAGAAGCAATAGTTTATTCTATGACACCAGGTGAAAGGCGAAACCCTGACATACTGAATGGTAGTCGGAGAAGAAGAATAGCATTAGGTAGTGGTACATCTGCTCAGCAGGTCAATCAACTTTTGAACCAGTTCCGTCAAATGAAGAAAATGATGAAACAAATCTCTTCAGGTAAAATGCCCGGTGGCATGCCTGGCATGTTTCGTTAAAACCCGGACTTCTATGATTTTGTTTTGATATTTTAATTCTGACTGAATTGATTGCCCATCTCATCTAGAAAATCTTCGATTTCAGGTGACAAATCATAATCATTATCTTCTTCTTTATTTAGTCTTTTGTCATATTGAAGTTCGAGTTGTTCTACTAAGGCCTTAACCTCAGGGCTTTGAGCCATAGCAGTAGATAATTCATCATTTTGCTGCTTAGCCCTAAGAGCAATTCTTCCCAAATCCATTGAAAAACCGTAGAGTTCGCATATTATATTCAATAATCTGAGTCTGCCGGCATGATTGACCTCGGTCTGAGCGTATTGAGGCAGATGAGCTATCAGCCCCATTGTCTCAATGCCGACTTTGTTCAGATATTGGTTAATTGTGGTGATTATGCTTGTAGGGCCTTCGTAGTTGCTTGAATTGACCCCGTATGTTTTTACTAGATCTGAAGTTTCCTCATTATTAGATGATCCGGTGACCAATATTGGTTTTGTGTGAGGCACTAGATCGTACATTGATCCCAGTAAGCAATAACGCTCGATTTCGAGATGTTTAAGTAACTGTACCACGCATTTGACGTATGTTTCCCCATTTAAGTGCGGTTCTAGTAAATGCAAAAATATAAAATCATTTTCTCCCGGTCCTGTGGCGTAACGAACATTAACATTTGGTACAGTAACTTCTCTTTTGCCATCCAACGTGTATATGTTTGGTCTGTAACGGGTAAAGTCGAAGAATACTCCAGGTCGAGACAATTTAGCCAAGTCTCTTGCTTCAAAATGACGCTCTAAGGTTCTGAAAGCGAGTCGTCCGACGCTACCAACATCAATCCATGGTCTTAGAGTCACGAAAGCATGTGGCTTTCTTAGTTTTGGGATCGGTAGTTCTAAATCGAAACCATTTAAATGCATGATGTCATTTTAACACAGTTTTTTAGGATAATAAGTCTGTTGATTGGAACCACATTGGCACCATACGTATCTCCAATAATGGACAAGTGCAATAGTGCCAATAACGTTGTTCATTGATTTAGTTTTAGCTGCCGTAACGTGTGTCTGCTACGGAATCGGTGTAGTCTACTCCCTTGGTTGCCCAGAATATTGTTGCAATTGCGTCAACTGACTCTACCAGCTGTTTGGCAGAAGATGAGCTTACTCCCTGTTTGTTAGCTCCAGCCAATTTGTTGGCGTTCCAGAAAAGTTCGTGAAGAGTAGGATATTTTTCTAAGTGCTCAGGTTTGAAATAATCAGACCACAGGGTATTCAATTCACTTTTAACAAGTTGAGCGTGTTCCTCTTTGACTGCAATATACCGAGTAACAGTGTTAGGGGTTGAAATGTCTTTAGCCGGTATTTCAACTGCCTCTAGTCTTACTGCCATTTTTAGCACTGTTTGGGCGGCTATTTTGGCCAAAATTGGATCGTAGATACCACATGGGATATCACAATGTGCATGCACTTTAGCATGTTCTCTATTAGACATTAGGGTGTTTATTGTTCTCTGCAATATATTCACTTTATACCTCCTGACACAATATTTAATTATGTATAGTCTAAATGAATGATCCTCTGATGCCAATAGGTCAATGTAATATTTTCTAGTTTTCAGATAGTTAAAATGTATTCGTTGGATACTTGTATTAGTGTTATATTGATTTATAAATAATCATGATCAGAAAAATATATTTTTTCATTAGGAAATTCCTATCCGTAGAAATGACAGTTGAAGGTTATAGTATGTGGCCAGGGATAAAGCCTGATGACGTCATTTATGCTGAGAGATTTAATATTTTATCTAAACAACCTGTTGTAGGGAATGTTGTCGTTGTTATAGAACCAACAGATATTGGAACCCGCGCGATAAAGAGAATAATAGCTGGACCACGTGATACAATCTGTTTAGTTAATAATGAAATATCTGTAAATGGTCATAGAGTTTCTGATGATATAGCTGACATTTCCGGTGATGTTGGCAGAAAGAGTTGGCTGTTGGCTGACCGGGAGTATTTTTTGATGAGTGATAACCCTAATCTGAGCACTGATAGTCGTAAATACGGACCTATTTCACGTGATAGTATTGTTGCTAGGGTGTGGATGGTTAGATCATCGGTTGATGGATTTAAGATGATGGATTCTTGATGTTTAATGATCACTTCACGATCTACTATGACGGCAATTGTTTTTTGTGTAGAACCTCAATGACCCTGATAGCAATGGCAGACATTATGAAAAGGATTAGATTCGTACCGTACCAAGACCTTAATGAAATGCCATCTGGTTGCCAATTGGAACAATTCGATCTTGAAGTCCATATGGTTGATTCTAAAAACAATTACTTCTTGGGATTTAATGCAGTCAGAAAATTGATAACCACATTGATACCTTTGA
>CEUZ01278375.1_pt1 | contig 30276 bp, 32 predicted proteins | sample 361511 | NCBI WGS metagenome assembly CEUZ01 (sample SAMEA2622822, study PRJEB7988) | marine metagenome | biome: marine biome (ENVO:00000447); feature: surface water layer (ENVO:00002042); material: "saline water (ENVO:00002010), including plankton (ENVO:xxxxxxxx)" | depth 5 m | reverse complement strand
ACTATAAGCTTTTTTAAGTTCTTTGTATTCAAAATTTGGATATGAAATTTCAGCAAAATCATTGTCAATATTTTCATTTACAAAAGTTTTTAAATCAATTGACTCAATTTCTGATATCATTTCTTGACTCAGGTCAGGAGTCATTGTGTAATTTGGTTGTAAATCATTTGTTCGAATGAAAAAGAAATAAAACGCAACCATAATAAAAACAAAAGATGCCAATGAGGTTCCTTTTGATAATAATAAAAAATAATTATTTGAAACGGGCTTTGGGAACTCCTTTAAAACATTTTTATTTTTAAATGAAATTTCATTTTTGTAAGATTTAACTAATTCATCTGCATCCAAATTTAAATAATTAGCATAAGTTCGAACATGTGCTGTCAAATAAACTTTATCTAAATAACTTACCATAACATCATTTTCGATGTCATTTAGTACATCAATAGGAATTTTAAGATCACTAGCAATAATCATGAGCGAAATATCCTTAGATATTCTAGATTCTTTTAAAATCTTACCAACTAATCTCATTTCTGTCATAACTTAAAGTATCTCTATTAATTAGTTAAGTTTATACACTGAATGGAGAGCTTTGACAGCTTGTTCAGTGAATTTCTTGCCTATTAATACACTAATTTTTATCTCCGAAGTAGAAATAGCCAAAATATTAATTTTCTCAGAGGCCAAGGTTTTAAACATTTTTTCGGCCACTCCTGTCTGAGACATCATGCCCATGCCCACAACTGATATTTTGGTCACATCTGTATCTGTGGAAATATGCTTATATTTAATTTTTGCTATATTTTTCTCTAATTCATCTTTCGATACGTCTGTATCTCTTGATTGGACAGTAAAGGTCAAATTAGCGCTAACTCCATCTTGGGATATATTTTGAACAATCATATCAACATTAATATTTTTTTTCGCTAAAATTCCAAAAATTATTGCCGAGATACCTGGCTTATCTGGTACTCCAGAAATAGTAATTTTTGATTCATTTTTACTATAAGTTACTCCACTAACAACTTCTTTTTCAATTAATTTTTTTTCATTTACTATTAACGTTCCCGGCTTTGTTGTTAATGAAGATAATACCTGAAGAGTTAAATTATTTTTCATTGCCAATTCAACTGATCGAGTTTGTAAAACTTTAGCACCCATAGAAGACATTTCTAACATTTCTTCATATGAGATTTTGTCAATTTTTTTTGCACTTTTATCAATATTTGGATCTGTAGAATAAACTCCCTCTACATCAGTATATATATCACACCTTTCAGCGTTTAAAGATGCTGCGATTGCTACAGCAGTTGTATCTGAACCTCCTCTTCCTAAAGAAGTTACCATACCTTCCTTACTAACACCTTGAAATCCTGCTAAAACAACCACATCATGGTCTTCAAAACAATTAAGTATTTTAGAATTATTAATATTTAATATTTTTGCCTTTTCATGATTAGAGTCAGTAATTATAGGAACCTGCCAACCTAAAAGAGGTATACTTTTAATACCTTGTTTATTTAATATCATAGACAAAAGTCCTACTGTGACTTGTTCCCCAGATGTAATAACTAAATCTTGTTCTGGAAGTGATGTAAAGTTAACTTTATCAATTAGTTTTTGTAATTCATTAGTAGCTCCTGCCATAGCTGATAAAACAACAACAATCTTAAAATCCCGAACGCTATCACTTACTATTTTAGAGACATTTTGTATCTTTTCTAAATCAGCTACTGATGTGCCTCCAAATTTCATTATTACTATCTTCATTGACTTAAATTTTTAATACATTAAATTGTTTAAGCTCCATATTATTATTAGATAAAACTAACAAGTTATATGATCAAAAAATTATCAAAAAAATTAGAATTTGAGCATTTTACCAAACTTTCAAGTGAATGGTGGGATCCCAATGGTAAATTCAAAATATTACACGACCTCACCCCCTTAAGAATGAAATATATCAAAGAAATGATATCTAGTAAAAATGATGGAAATAAAACTTTAAAAAAAATTGAGATATTGGATATAGGTTGTGGTGGAGGACTAATATGCGAACCTTTGGCAAGAATGGGTGCAAATGTTACTGGTATTGATTTTGTATATGAAAATATTTTATCAGCTATAAAACACGCCAAGGATTCAAATTTAAATATAAAATATTTACATAAGGATATAGAAAAAATTAAAATAGATTCAAAATATGATGTAATAATAATTTTAGAAGTTTTAGAACACATAGAAAGTTGGGAAAAATTAATTACTAATATATCTAAAAGCTTAAAACCAAAAGGCAAACTTATTATATCAACTATTAATAGAAATTTACTTTCAAAAATATTTGCAATATTTATAGCGGAAAATATTTTAAAATTTATACCTAAAAAAACCCATGATTACGAAAAACTTATCAGACCAGAAGAATTATCTTCTTCTTTAATTAAAAATAAATTTAATGTTTTAGATATTACTGGATTAATATTCAATCCAATGTCATCAGAATGGATTTTAAAGAAAAACAATTCAAAAATTAATTATTTTTGCACAGCTATAAAAAATTAATTAGTTTTTTTTGATGGAGCCCATGGTAAAGGAACAACATTTATTTCTTCTTCAAGTAACTCCTTAGTTTGTTCTAGAGATGCCTCTCCATATATGGGTCTTTCATTAGATTCTCCATATTTTATTTTTTTTGCTTCTTCGGTAAAATTATCTCCTACATAATCAAAATTTTTTTCGACAATTTTTTTAAAATTTTTTATATCATTTGCCATAGTTTTTTTTATTTTTTTTGAATTTTTTGAATTTGTTTTTTTAGATAAATTAGGTGCCATTAAAGACTTTTTAATGGAATTGCTATTGCAACTAGGACAATTTATCATTTTCTTTCTTTGTTGGTTATAGAATTCTTTTGAGTCTTCAAACCATCCTTCAAATTCTGTTGAACAAGTTTTACAAATTATATTAAAAACAATCATATTAATTAATATTATAATTATTTATTTTTTTTCAATATCTAATATATTTTTATTACTATTTATATCCAATATTATTGATCCAGAAGCAATTTTTTCACTAACTAATGTGTTTTGACTTAAAACTACTCCCATATTCTTATACAAATTCAAGGAAACAGATTTTTTGATGTTTTTATTTTCTACAATAGTAATATTTTTTAATCCATAAGCAACGATAGATAAAGTGTCTTCGTTAATAGAGGTCTTAATTTTTGATACAGATTCCTTGATAAATTTAATTGAAAGATTTAACGATCTAGTATTGAATTCGAAAAAATTGCTTTCAGCTTTGTTTTCTTTAGAGATTTCTAAAGCATCCTTAAATATGTTTTCGTCTAATGTCGCTAAATCATTAATAATTAAGTATTTAAGCTGCTCTAAATAATTAATGCCTACGATTTTATCATTAATAGATTGTTCATTTTGATTGATATAATTATTTATTTTTTCTAATACTGTATTCATAAATTTATGATCGATAATCTGAATTGATTTTTAAATATGTGTATGTCAAATCAGAAGACCAGACTATTCTGGAGCTTTCTCCAATCCCCAAACTAACATTGATTTTAATAATTTTATTTTTCATATATTTATTTATTTTTGAAATATTTAAGTTTGAATTCATTTTACCATTAGAAGCAACTAATAAGTTACCAAATTTTATTTTAATTTTATTTTGATCAATTTTTGTATCAGCTTTTCCTATAGCCATTACTATTCTTCCCCAATTAGCATCTTCTCCGGCAATTGCAGTTTTGACTAATAAAGATTCAGCTATAGAAAATGACACTTTAGCTGCTTGATTTTTGTTAAGGGCATTATTAACATTTACTTCAATTAATTTAGAAATACCTTCGCCATCTGAAACTATTTGTTTAGCTAGATTAAGCATAATTGAATAAACTTTTTGTGAAATTTTACTTAATAAAACTTTGTTTATCCTTATTTTATCATTATTTGACTTTAATCCAAATAACATAACAGTATCACTAGTAGAAGTATCTCCATCAACTGAAATAGAATTAAAAGTCGAAGTAATGTGTTGGCTTAACATATACTTTAAATCATTTCTTTTCAAAGGAGCTTCAATAAAAATATATGATAACATAGTGCCCATATTAGGGGCAATCATGCCTGACCCTTTTGCAATACCATATATTGATATTTTACTAGATTTATAATTGATTGTTTCTGAAGCTATTTTTGGATAAGTATCAGTTGTCATAATTGATTTTGCTGCACTAAGTAATGTCTTAGAAGTGGGTTGAGGTAATAATTTTAATTTATTGGTTATTTTTTTTGGATTTATTTGCTCTCCAATAACTCCAGTAGACGAAACAAGTATATTGCTTTTTTTACAATTAAATATTTTAGAAGCAAAATCTACATATTCATCTATTGCTTTAACCCCCTCTTTACCAGTAAAGGCATTAGCGTTTCCTGAATTAACTATCAAAACTTTACATAAACCCTTATTATGTTCTTTATCCCATAAGATTGGAGCTGAAGGCGTTGAAGTTTTAGAATATACCGAAAAAACAGAAGCAGGACTATTAAACTCTATAACTAATAAATCATCTTTTCTTTTTTTAAATCCAGAATTAAAAGTATAAATTTTAAATTTTTTTGGATTAAAATCTTTAAAATTCTTTGGATTAAATGGAGATTTATAAGTAAATTTCATTTATATTATATTGTTAATAGAGTTATTTAAAAACATTATAGAACTATATTTAAGCATGTGCTATCAGCCTTTATCATAAAAATGCTAAATATTGTAAACAAGTTATTTGGTTCTGGTAGTAAAAAAATAATAAAATCTTACTCTAAAACAATCAAAAAAATTAATGAATTTGAACCAAGTCTTGCAAATTTATCTAATGAAGAATTACAAGAAAAAACAACTAATTTTAAAAAATTACTGAAAGAAGGCGCAGATATTAATCAAATTTTACCCGAAGCATTTGCAGTAGTGAGGGAAGCATCAAAAAGAACTATAGGATTGAGGCATTTTGACGTTCAATTAATTGGGGGAATTGTTCTTCACAAAGGAATGATTGCTGAAATGAAAACAGGTGAAGGTAAAACTCTTGTTGCAACTCTTGCCGCGTATCTGAATTCTTTATTATCGGAACCTGTACATATTATCACTGTAAATGATTATTTAGCAGAAAGAGATTCGCAATGGATGGGAAAAATATATAACTTATTAGGATTAACGGTTGGTTGCGTTAATTCAAAAACAGATCATGAAAATAGATTGAATGAATATAATTGTGATATTGTTTATGCTACAAATAATGAAATCGGATTCGATTATTTAAGAGATAATTTAAAAAATGAGTATAAAAATTTATTTTTTAAAAATAATGGTTTTGCCATCGTTGATGAAGTGGACAGTATATTAATAGATGAAGCAAGAACCCCTTTAATTATTTCAGGTCAATCTGAAAGTTCCATAGAAATATATCCAAAAATAAATTCAATTGTAAAATTTTTTAAAGAATCAGATTTTGAAATAAATGAAGAAAGCAAATCTGTACTTTTAACAACATCTGGCATGGAAATAGCAGAAAACCTTTTAATAAAAGAAGGTTTAATGAAAAGTGGCACGTTGCAAGATTTGGATAATATGTCTTTAAATCACAATATAATTCAAGCTCTTAAAGCTCAAAATATTTTTATAAAAGATAAAGATTACATTATTAAAAACAACAATATTGTAATAATAGATGAACTAAGCGGCAGACCAATGGAGGGTAGACGTTTTGGAGATGGACTGCATCAAGCAATAGAGGCAAAAGAAAATTTACAAATACAAAAAGAAAATCAAACAATAGCTTCAATAACATATCAAAATTTTTTTAGAAATTATAAAAAGTTAAGTGGTATGACAGGTACTGCTACTACTGAAGCTCCAGAATTTGAAGGCATATATAGTTTACAAGTTGTAGCAATACCACCGAATTTACCGATTACTAGAAAAGATAATGATGATCAAATTTATATGACAAAAAAAGAAAAACTTGATGCTATTTTGAATTTAGTAACTGTAAGGCATAAATTGAAACAACCTATATTAATTGGAACCACATCAGTTGAAAGCTCAGAAATATTATCAAGTTTACTAAATAAAAATAATATTTCTCACAATGTTTTAAATGCTAAAATGCATGAAAAAGAAGCTGAAATTATTTCTAAGGCAGGGGCGCCCGGCAATGTAACAATATCAACAAATATGGCTGGTAGAGGAACTGATATTAAATTAGGGGGCAATGAAGAAAACAGTGAAAAACTAAAAGATATTGCCATTAAATGTGGGGGCTTATTGGTAATAGGTACTGAACGACATGAGAGTAGAAGAATAGATAATCAATTAAGAGGACGTTCAGGAAGACAAGGAGATGTAGGTGAAAGTATATTTTTTTTATCACTTGAAGATGATTTGATGAGAATTTTTGGATCAAAAACACTTGAAAATGTTTTATCTAAGTTAGGTATAAAAGAAGGTGAGGCCATTACCCACAATCTTATTACGAAAGCTCTAGAAAGAGCTCAACAAAAAGTTGAGGCACATAATTATGATATGAGAAAGCAAATTCTTAAATTTGATGATATTTTAAATGATCAAAGAAAAATTATCTATACGAATAGAATGGATATACTAGAAACTGATGATCAGTCTGAAATAATTGATGAAATGAAGATTGATTTAATTGAAGAAATTGTTTCAGAATGCATTCCTGCTAAAAAATATAGCCATGAATGGAATGGGAACTTATTACAAAATAAAATCAATGAAATCTTTGGAATAAATTTAAACATCAATGAATGGATCAATGAAGATGGAGTTGATGAGGAAGAAATTAAAAAAAGAATAATTGATCAAGTAGACAAAAAATATGAAGATAAAAAGAATCAATATTCTAAGGATTTAATGAAATTTGCGGAAAAAAGAGTTATGTTATTTCAAATTGATAAAGATTGGAGAGATCATTTAGCTGCAATGGATGCTTTGCGCAGCAGCGTAAATTTAAGAGCTATGGGAGGTAAAGATCCTTTTTATGAATATAAAAAAGAATCATTTGATTATTTTGATCAAATGTTAAGTTTGCAAAATGAAAAAGTATTAAAAACAATTTATAACATTGAACTCATAGCTTCCAATGAAGATAAAAGTATAAGTAAAAAAGTACAACCATCGTCGCCTTTAATAACAAAAAAAATTGGAAGAAATGAGCTTTGTCCTTGTGGTTCAGGCAAAAAGTATAAACTTTGTCATGGTTCTTAATTTGAAGTGATTTCTAAAAATTTTTCATTTCTCTCTAAAACTAATTGATCTATAGGAATTTTTAAAAGTTTATTAATTTCTTCAACGATTACTTTTTCAACTATATCAAATTGCTCTTTAACAAATCTATGTGCTCCTCCAGGAGTCTCCTCAATGATTTCGTCAATAACTTTTAACTTGAAACATTCTTCAGCTGTAAGTTTTAGTGCTTCTGCCGCATCCATTACCGCCTCATTTTTTCTCCATAGAATCGATGCACAACCCTCTGGAGAAATAACAGAATATATGGCATTTTCTAACATTAGTACTTTGTCGGCTGTTGCCATTGCAATTGCTCCACCCGAACCTCCTTCTCCTATGATTATAGAAATAATTGGAGATTTAGTCTTTAAACATTGAGCTATAGATGAAGCTATTGATTCCGATTGACCTCTTTCTTCTGCCTCCTTACCGGGAAAAGCTCCAGCTGTATCAATAAATGTAACAACTGGTAAATTAAATTTTTCAGCTAATAATAATAATCTTTGAACTTTCCTATATCCTTCAGGTTTGGCCATGCCAAAATTATGTTTTATTCTTGATTCCATGGAATTACCTTTTTCATTCCCTATAACAATAACAGAAATTTCATTTATTTTAGCAAAGCCGCCTACAATCGACTCATCTTCTGCATATTTTTTATCTCCTGCAAGTAAAATAAAATCATTAAATATATTTTTTATATAATCCAAAGAATGGGGTCTACTTGAATGTCTAGCAACCTGAACTTTCTGCCAAGATGTAAGCGAACTATATATTTTTTTAAATAATTCTTTTTTTTCTCTTTGTAACTTTTCAATTAGTTCAATACCATTTGAGTTATTTTCTTTTTCTAAAAGTTGAATTTTTTTATCTATATCTTCTATTAATTTTTCAAAATCAAAATATTTTATCATTAAATAATTTTGCTTTCTTGTAATATTTCAACTATCAGATTATTAAAGATATCATTTGATATAGTATTTTTTATAGCATTTAAAATTACTTTTAAGTGTGCGGGATGAATGTCAATCCAACTTTTGTTTTGGATTGAAATATTGATATACAATAAAAGCTCGCCAATATTATTTAATTTAGAACTGAGGTAAATTTTATCCAATAAATATCTTGAAGGCATAGATCTTTTATCTATAAAATTTTTATTTTCAAAAAATTTTACTTCATGTTCATCATCTATTACTGATAAAATTGTCAAAAGTATATCTTGCCTTAAACCATCTTTATACTCTTGATTAAAAAGATCACTTTGAATTAATATGTCAATAAATTGGGATTCATCTAAAGGATTGTTTAAATTATAAAGTAATTTTACAGATTTAATTCTTTGATCTACTCCTTCTTGATTTGAAATATAGTTTTCAGTGAATAGCAACCACTTGTTTGCTTGTTCAAAATTTTTGTTGTAAATATGAGCTTTCACAATCTCTAAGCCATATTCATATAATTCAGCTGAAGGTTCTATATTATCAATTAGATTTCTAGAAATATCATAAGCCAATAGATTTAATTGATTGTTTTCAGCATAGATCCAAAAATCAATTAAACTCTCTAATCTTGTGATAGGTAAAAGTTGAATATTGGCTTTTTGAAAGAGATAAGCCATATTCATTTCTAAACTATCAAATGAAGAGTTAGAATTACTTAGCTCATCATAACTAAAATCAACAGTTTGATATAAAGCTGCTAAACTCTCTGAGCTAAACATTTGTTTTTTGTAAGCTGCATGAGCTGCCTTTAATCTTAAGGAAATGTTAGATGATTTGCTTAATATAATTGGTAAAGAAAGATTTGAAGTATCATGATCTAAAAAAATTTCAGTTAGAGGAATGTCCCCCACCCTTATCATTGCACTATATAATGTCATTGAGTCAGAAAGATAATTGAAAGAAGTTATATCAATTTCATTTTTATCAGAATTTTGTAATTTCCAATACAATTCTTGAAAATACGTATCTTTGTCATTAGCATCTAATAAAAGAGAGTTTAAAAAATTTGCTTCTTCAACCTCACCCTTGATATACGTACAAAATATATCTACTTTCAATAAAAAATTAGGATCTATTTTTGTAGTTTTTCTTTCAATTGTATTATTAAAATCGCATGCTTCAATTAAATCATATTTTAAAAAAGAATAATTTAATTTAAATAAGTTATAAAAATCAATATTCTTTTTATTTTCAAATAAATTAATTAATTTAAAAGATATTTCAGTTTGTTGAAGTTTAATCAAATTTTTAATTTTTAAATGATTAAAATCATCCTTAGTTATATTCTTAGGCTTTGAATCAGATTCTAAAAATTGAATTAGTAATTTATTCAGAACAATAGAATTTGATAAGTTTATTTTATCAAATAAAAAAAATAAATCTTCTTTGCTCGAATTCTCCCATGGAGTAGGTAAGGAATATATCTCATTATTTTTTTTAATTGATATTTCTTCAATATTTATATCTTCAGGTACGCTCTCTTCGTCATTAAGTAGTGATCCTTCTATTTGTATTTCTTCATTTGAAAAACTTTTATCTTCTTCAATTGTTCCATCTTCATTATTATTTTCTTGGGCAGCTTCAATTAAACCTTGGTCAATATTGTCATTCTCATGCAATTCAATAATTGTAATATCTTCAGCCATTAGTTGAAAAGATAAAACAAAAAATATTAAGTAAAATAATGTTCTCATTGAATATCTAATTGATAACTTTCAGAAAAAAGTCTGGAAGGGGAAGGAATATCAACTGAGAACAAACCTATTAATCCCAATACAACTAATATTGAAAGAATTATTAATAAATACCTTTTTTTCATAATTTAATCTTAAATAAATGATATAAAAAACTTTAAATACAGATAAATATTATTTTTTTAAGTTATTTTTAGTAAATGAATTAAAATATTGTCAAAAATATGGAAAAGCTTAATTTTAGCAAAATATTGAAAGATTTTAGTAAAAAAAATATTGCTATTATGGGCCACATGGGCTCAGGGAAAAGTGTTATAGGGAAGATTATAGCTAAAAAATTTAACTTTAAGCATTTAGACAGTGATAGGGAAATAGTTAAATTAGAAAAAAAAACAATCAATAATATATTTAATAATCAAGGTGAAAAATATTTTAGAGGTATTGAAAAAAAAATTATCCTAAAAATGTTGAATAAAAATGATATTATCATTTCTTTAGGGGGTGGTTCAATATTAGATAAATCAATTAGAAAAGAATTAAAAAATAATTCAATAACTATATTCCTAGATGTAGAAATTTCAGAGTTAATAAAAAGATTAGAAAAATCAAATCATAGACCTCTGCTCAAAAACGTTAGCATTGAAAAGAAAATTAAAGAACTGGACATAGTAAGAAGAAAGTATTATTTACTTTCAGATATTGTTATAAAAAATGCAATTTCGCCACATGAAACATATAAGAATTTCATTTTAAAGTTCTTAAGCCTCAATGAAAAAAATATTAACAGTTGATAATAAATATATTAATTCAAAAATAATTATTGAAAATAATTCAATAAAAAAATTTTTAAAATTAGAAGAAAAAAAAGATAATAAAATTTTTATTTTAATCGATAAAAAAGTTTTTAATACAAATAATTTTTTTGTAAAAAAAAGAAAAAATATTTTTTGCTTACAAATAAACAGTAACGAAAAAATTAAATCTTTTAATTCATATAAAATAATAATTAACTATTTATTAAAGAATAATATTGATAGATCTTCAACATTAATAGCTATAGGTGGAGGAACTATAGGGGATCTTTCTGGTTTTATTGCAAGCACTATTCTAAGAGGTGTTAGATTTATTTCCATACCTACAACACTATTATCTCAAGTTGATAGCTCAATTGGAGGAAAGAATGGCATCAATGTATCTTATGGCAAAAATCTAGTAGGTACATTTTATCATCCTCATTTAGTTATAGTTGATCCAGCGATTTTAAAATCATTATCAATTAGACAAATGAGATCTGGGTATGCAGAAATATTAAAATATGCTTTAATAAATGATAAAAAATTTTATCTCTGGTTGAAAAAAAATTATTCTGCAATTTTGACAAAAAAGAGAAATTTTTTAATAAAATCAATTGAAAAAAGTATAAAAATTAAATTAAAATACATAGTTTCGGATGAAAAAGAAAAATTAATAAACTCTGCATCAAGAGCAATGTTAAATTTTGGACATACCTTTGGACATGCTCTGGAAGCAATGAATCAATATAAAACTAATTTAACTCATGGAGAGGCTGTATCAATCGGAATGGTAACTTCAGCAAAAATATCCCATAAACTTAAAAAAATAAATAAATTAGAGTTTGATGACATAATAAATCATATTAAGAATGTTGGCCTTCCTTTTTCTAGTAAAAATTTAAAAAATCCGAAGATTTATAATTTAATATCTTCAGACAAAAAAAATATGAATAACTCAATTAATTTAATATTATTAAAAAAAATTGGATCCGCATATTATAAAAGAGGATTAAACATTAACAAATTGAAAAATTTAACCAAATAATTTTTAATATGACATTTTATAATCTTTTATTATTGTTTATAATAATTTTCCTTATATTATTATCTGGCTTCTTATCTGGCTCTGAAACCGCTATAACAGCTGCATCAAAGGCCAAAATTATTTCAAAAATAAAAAAAGGTAGCAAAAAAGCCACATATGTAAAAAAAATAATAGATATGAAAGATAGAGTGATTTCTTCATTACTTTTATCTAATAATCTTGTAAATATTTTAGCATCATCACTCGCTACCGCTTATTTTTATGATTTATTTGGAGTTACTGGAATTTTTTATGCTACATTATTAATGACTTTTTTATTAGTGCTGTTTGCAGAAGTATTGCCAAAAACCTATGCAATAAATAGACCTACAAGAACTGCTATAATTATAGCTCCAATAATTTATTATTTGAATAAGATGCTTACTCCTTTTGTGTTTATAATTAATTCAATTGTGATTGTATTTATAAACAAGAAAAATTTCTCTAACGTCAAAATTGCTGATGAACAGTCTGAAGAAGAGCTACGCGGAGTAATTGACCTCTACAAAACATCAAATCCTGACTATGAGCATGAAAAGGAAATGTTACAAAGTATTCTTACTTTAAACGATACCACAGTAGAAGAAGTAATGACTCATAGAAAAAATATTGTTTCGATTGATATTGAAAGCAATATATCCAATATTATAGATTCCATAAATAACAGTAGTTTCACTAGAATTCCATTTTGGAAAAATAATCAAGAAAACATTATTGGTATTTTTGATAAGAGAACAATTAATATTGATATAAATAAAAATTTAGAAGATAATAAAATTATCTTAGAAAATTTAAAAAAACCTTGGTTTATTCCTGAGACAACAAATTTACTAGATCAATTAGTATCTTTTAAAAAAAGAAAAGAACACTTATCTTTCATTATAGATGAATATGGGGAGCTTTTAGGGTTAATAACTCTTGAAGATATTATTGAGGAGATTGTAGGAGAGATAATTGATGAAATGGATGCTCCTCAAAGTGAATTTAAAATTAATAGTCAGGGTAAAATTATTGCAGATGGAAGTAGAAATATCAAAGATTTATATAGGGAATTTGATTTAGAATCACCTGAGACAGATGCTAGTACATTAGGAGGTTATGTTATGAATCTTGCGAAGAAGATACCTCTATATGGTGAAATAGTTAATGACAAAAATTTTAAATATAAAGTCTTATCTCATTCCAGAAAGCAAATACACAGACTAGAAATAACAAAAATTATTTAGATATATTGATTTCTAATGCATGCAAACCTGAATCAAATTCTTTTTTTAAACACTTATTTATTTTTCTGTGTAAAAAAAGTTTAGAATAATTTTTATTTTTTATACTCAAGGTAATTTTAAAATGCGTTTCTTGGGTGCCATCAAATTGGCCGTGCCCTTTATGCAAATTAGATAAATCATCAACAATAATTGATGATTTAGGCATATTTTTTTTTAATATTTGTTCAATTCTTTTTTTACGATTCATCTTTTTTGATTTATATTGATTAAATGTCTAAATTCAAAATAAATATTGTAAAAAATTCTCTTTCGTGGGAATCAAAAAGATCAGTATATATTTGTGATCATTTTGATTGCAAAGAAATAGGCAGATTTAGAGCTCCTAAATCAAGAATTAAAATTAATGAATATTTTATGTTCTGCTTAAAACATGTTAAAGAATACAATAAATCATGGGATTTTTACAAAGGACTGAATGTTGATCAAATTGAATTATCTATGAGAAAAGATACTGTTTGGGATAGACCTTCATGGCCGCTAAATGGCAATCCAAATTCTATCGTTGATCAAATCAAAGATTTTTTAAATAATGATTATAGTTTATTTGAAAAAGATAAAGATTTGCAGGGTTTTCTTAAAAATAAGCTAATAGATGAAAAACTGACTAAAGAGGAGAATAATAGCATTAATATTTTACAGTTAACTTTACCTATTTCTATAGATGAAATTAAAAAAAAATATAAAAAATTAGTGAAAATTTTTCATCCTGATGTAAATGACAACAATAAAGAGGCAGAAAAAAAATTTAAAGAAATCAGTGAGGCTTATAAAATCTTGCTTAAAAAATTTCTTAACAAGAGTAAATAAATATGGATAATAAAAATAAAAATACAAACTTTATGGGATCTCCTGATATTAAAATAGACACTAAAAAGATATTTGGATTTGAGTGCCCTTTTGATGTTACAGGTTTTGATAAAAAAAATGAATATGTTCCAGATATTGACCATAATTACAAATTTGATCCCGAAACTACAAAATCTATTTTAGCGGGATTTTCAAACAATAAGAGAGTTCTTGTAAGTGGTTTTCATGGCACAGGAAAATCTACACATATTGAACAAGTAGCTGCGAGATTAAATTGGCCTTGTATTAGAATTAACTTAGATAGCCATATAAGTAGAATTGATTTAATTGGTAAGGATGTAATAGTTTTAAAAGATGGAAAACAAATTACTGAGTTTCAAGATGGAATGTTACCCTGGTCATATCAAAATCCGGTTGCACTTGTATTTGATGAATATGATGCTGGAAGACCAGATGTAATGTTTGTAATACAAAGAATCTTGGAGGCTGAAGGTAAATTGACTTTAGTGGATCAAGCTCGAATAATATCTCCCCATAAATATTTTAGATTATTTGCTACAGCTAATACTATCGGGCTCGGAGATACTTCAGGTCTTTATCATGGTACTCAACAAATAAATCAAGGACAAATTGATAGATGGAATATTGTAACAACCTTAAACTACTTAGAAAATAATGAAGAAGTTGAAATTGTTTTAAGTAAAGTTAAAAAACTTAATAATAAAGAAGGTAAAGACATCATTCAGAGTATGGTCACAACAGCTGACTTGACTAGATCTGGTTTCGTAAATGGAGATATTTCAACAGTTATGAGCCCAAGAACAGTAATTACTTGGGCAGAAAATTATCTTATTTTCAAAGATATTGAGTATTCTTTTAAACTATCTTTTCTAAATAGATGTGACGAGCTTGAAAGAAACGTTGTACACGAATATTATCAAAGAGCCTTTGGTATAGATATATCTGACGCTAAGGTTATAAATGTCAAAGAATGAAGAATTAATTGAAATATTTAAAAAATCGGTTTCATCAACTATTAAGTCTATTGGAAAATCTAAAAATCTAGAAATAAACTTTGAGGATGAAAATTTTTTTATTGAAGATAATAAGATCAATTTAGCAAATCCAAAAATAGAAACTTTAACTAAAAATCTAATTAATTTTAGAGCTGAAGCTGATGTAATAGCTTTAGAGATTAGGCTTCATGATTCACTATTACATAATAACTATATTACAGATAATGAGTATGCAAATGAAGTATTAAAAACTTTAGAACAGTCAAGAATACAAGCTAAAGGTTCTAAAATATTTAAAGGAGTAAGGCAAAATATTTGGAACAAACATAAATTTGATATAAAAAATATTAATAAAACTGACGATAATAATTATTTATTAAATGCTTTCAAATATGTAAGTTATTCAGAATTAACAAATTCATCACTACAAGGAGAATATAACAATTATAAAAATTTTCTAAAAAAAAAATTAGGAAAAAAATATAAATATTTTTTTGATAACTTAAAAAAAAATATCGATGATCAAAAAAATTTTGCAGATCAGATTGTTTCAGCATTAAAAGATTTAGGTATCATAGGTGAAAATAAGATATCCAATAATGAAAACAATCAACAAAATGATGAAGCTGTTAACGAAGAACAAAATAATAACTCAGAAAATGAAAACAATCAAAAAAATAATGAATCAGATATAGATTCTCCTTCAGAAAACGAGCAATTAAGCATTCCAGGAGATGAAGGCGATGAAATGGGAGATGATTCAAATGAGAATAATTTAGATTATATATCAAAAAAAATTATTAATAATGAAGAAAATAGTTATAAATGCTTTACCAATGAATTTGATGAAATTGTTAATGCAGAAAAATTATGTGAATCTCAAGAATTAGATCGATTAAGGTTGTCACTAGATCAGCAAGTATTTTCATTTAAACCACTAATAGCTAAAATAGCAAATAGACTTCAAAGAAAATTATTAGCTCAACAAAATCGACAATGGGAATTCAATCAAGAAGAAGGATTTTTAGATACTTCAAAACTTTCTAGAATTATTGCTAACCCTCAAAATAAGCTCTCTTTCAAAAAAGAAAAAAATATTGAATTTAAAGATACTATTGTAACATTGTTAATAGACAATTCTGGTTCAATGAGAGGAAGACCAATTACTGTGGCAGCTCTTTGTTCAGATATTCTTACAAGAACGTTGGAAAGATGTCTCATTAAAACTGAAATACTTGGTTTTACCACTAAAGCTTGGAAAGGAGGTAAATCAAGAGAAAAATGGATTAATAACAACAAACCATCTAATCCTGGAAGATTAAATGATTTGAGACATATAATATATAAATCAGGTGATACTGCTTGGAGACGTTCTAAAAAAAATCTTGGCTTACTTTTACGTGAAGGAATTTTAAAAGAAAATGTTGATGGAGAGGCTTTAATTTGGGCGTTCAATAGGATTAAAAGAAGACATGAAAAAAGAAAAATATTAGTTGTAATTAGTGATGGAGCTCCTGTTGACGACTCAACTCTGTCAGTCAACCAAGGAAATTATCTTGAAAATCATCTACGAGAAAGTATTTATAAAGTAGAAAGCTACACTGAGATAGATTTAGTAGCAATAGGAATAGGTCATGACGTATCAAGATATTATAGAAATGCTGTTACAATAATGGATGTAGATCAATTAGGTGAAGTGCTTTTAAATCAATTATCAAATATTTTTATACCCAAAAAGACACATTAATCTGAATACCATTCTGCTTCTGCTTTTACTAGATTGTCATTATCAATAGCAGTTCTTATAGTACTCATTAAATGATTCATAAAATATATATTATGAATAGATATAAGTTGAAAACCTAATAATTCATTACACTTAAATAAATGATGAATGTAAGATTTAGAATAATTATTACATGTTGAACAAAAACATTTTTCAGCAAGAGGAGATAAGTCATCTTTAAAAATAGAATTTTTGATATTTAGTTTCCCTAATTTCGTTTTTATTAAAACAGCGCCATGTCTCGCTAATCTTGTAGGGCTAACGCAATCAAAGGTATCAATACCGCATTTTATTAATCTCCATATATCCTGCGGGTCGCCTATTCCTAGTAAATGAACAGGGGAATCTTCATTTAATCTATTGCTTGTGTAATTAACCACATCATACATTTCTTCTTTGGAAGAACCTAATGTGCCACCTATAGCTAAGCCAAAAAAATTATTTTTTAAGTTGTAGTCTACACTTTCGTCTCTTAAATCCTTATATATACCTCCCTGAATAATTCCATAAAGTGCTTGTGGTCCTGCAGATCCATGTGCAGGCTTAAAGCATGACTTATGATTAAAACTATTAACTGAACGTTTCGACCATCTATGACTTCTTTGCATAGAAATTTCAGTATACTTTTTATCTACATGAAAAGGAGTGCATTCATCAAAAACTAAAATTAAGTCTGCCCCAATGTCTCTTTGAATCTCTATAGATTTTTCAGGTGTTAAAAGATGATTGGATCCATCTATATATGATCTAAATAAAGCTCCTTCTTCAACTATCTTAAGCAAAGACTTATTTTTATTCGAAGAATTCTTTCTTTTAATTTCATCTGCCACAGAACCATGACCAAGAGAAAAAATTTGAAAACCTCCACTATCTGTAAGTATGGGTTTTTTCCAGTTCATAAAATTATGTATACCTCCATGTTCTGCAATAATTTTACTGCCTGGCTGAAGCATTAAATGATATGTATTTGAAAGAATTATTTGGGTATCACATCGGTTAGCTTCTTCTACACTAATTGATTTTAGAGCTCCCTTGGTTGCACAAAAAATAAAAGCAGGAGTTTTAATTTGACCATTAGGAGTTTCTATAATACCAGTTCTTGCCTTGAATTTTAAAGATTTGTTTAATATTTTCCAATTAAAATTATTCATTATATTTTTTTGGTAAAAAGTATTTTGCCAAATATATGAATGGAGTATCAAAAATAGATATTATTATGCGCAAAACAAATGTGCCAAGTATAAAAGTAAATAAAACTGTATTAAATTTTAATGGCTCAGGATTAAAAATAATCCAAGCAAAAATACTAAAAATTGAATTATCTATAAATGAGGAGATAATTGTAGAAAAATTATTTCTAAACCATAAATATCGTTTATTTGTATAGTGTGAAATTTTTTCATAAAACCAAACATCAAAAAATTGACTAAATAAATAAGCTATCATACTTGAGCAGAAAAAAATAGGTAAAGGTAAAAAAATTCCAATCAAATTATCCTGTATACCCAGAGCCCAAACATAATCAACTCCTGCTGTAATTTCAGTTAGAGGCTTAAATCCAATAGTAAAAAGCATTAATATCGTCATAAATAAAAAACTAAAAAAACCTAATAAAATATTCTTTCTTGCACTATTAGAACTATAGTATTCTGTTAATATATCAGTGCATAAAAAAGTTGAGGCAAATAAGATAGTTCCCAAAGCTACTGGATCAGTAAAAAAACTAAATTTTACAATTTTAAGAACTTGTATATTTGCAGCAATAATCGCTATTGAAGTATACACATATAAACCTGCTTCACCAAAAAATTTCAGAAATAAAAGAATAGTACTAAAACATAAAAAAAGTAAAAGTAACCAAGTTACCTCAATCGGTATTGAATTTAAAATATAAACAAATTCAATAAAATTAAGGGCAAAAAGTTGAAAGAATCCTTCAAAAATAATAAAAGGATCCACTGTTTTAATTTGAAATAGACAAAATTTGTTTTTTTAATTTTATAGCTGTTGATGGTAATTTGGTATTAGATGTGTTTAATAAATATCCATCTAAGCCACCTTTTTTTTCAACTGTTCTAAGAGCATTAGTGCAAACTTTTAATTGGATAGATTTTTTAAGTATTTCACTAAAAAATGTAATATTGTGAATGTTAGGTAAGAATCGTCTTTTAGTTCTATTTTTAGCATGACTAACATTATTTCCATTAAGAAAAGTTTTACCAGTTAATTGACATTTCATAGACATAATTTGAGGGATATCTAGTGATAAATTAGTATTTGGTCAAGCTTCTAATTTTATATTTTTAATTCTGAACATAAAAATGTAGGAAATATTCCCAAATTTTTTATTTGATTTTTTTTAGACTCCCATACAGGTCTATTCTTAGTAAAACTTGATTTATGGATACCGGATGTAATTAAAAGGCTATCAATATTAAATGAATATGCGCCTTGGATATCATGAAAAATAGAATCTCCTATCGCAAGTATTTTTTCCTTATTTATTTTATTAATTTTCTTTGTAGCTTCTTTATATATTTCTAGACTAGGTTTTCCTAAAATAAAAACCTCACCTCCCAAATCCTTATAAAGCTTTGCTATGGTTCCCATGCATATAGATAATTTATTAGATTTATTTTCTATAGTTTCATAATCAGGGTTAGCACATACGAAGGGCATTTTTCTATTCTTTGCTTCGATTAATAATGGCAAATAATCAATAGTATTGAAAGAATTAATAGGAGTGCACCCTAAAATAAAATCAGCATCTTCAATTTTATTTACAAAATTATAACCATCTAATCCACTAACGAATTTTGCACCTTCTTTATTGCTATTGTCATGTATATGAAAACAGTTTTTCTTTAATCTTTTAGTAATATTATAATTTTTTTTTTTTAAACTTTGCCATATCATCTCACCACTTGTCATCACTTCATCAAAACAAGCAGGATTAAAACCTAGTTTAGGGAGTCTTGTAACAGTTTCTTTTTTTCTTTTAGAAGAATTTGAAATAATAATAATTTTTTTGTTCATTTTAAATAATTCATTTACAAATTTTTGAGCATTAGTGTAACCTTGTTTTCCATCATGCATAACCCCCCATTGGTCAAGAATGTAAAGATCATAAGAATCAATAATTTTAGAAAGTCCTGTAATGCTTTTACATTTTTTCATACATCCTTACCTATTGCCTCTTTAATATTTTTGAAACCATCAGTTTTTAAGCAAAAAATTAATTCTCGCTTAATATGATTTATCAATTTTGGCCCCTTAAAAACTAAAGCTGTATACAATTGTACCAACGAAGCTCCTGATTTAATTTTTTGATAACAATCTTCTCCATTACTAATGCCCCCTACTCCTATAATCGGAATACTGCCATTTGTTAATGCGTATATTTTCTTTAGAACTCTTGTTGATTTTTTGAATAAAGGTTTTCCACTTAATCCTCCAGAAAGATTTTTTGCTTTTGACATTAAAGAGTTTGGTCGATCTATGGTCGTATTACTGATTATCAAGCCCTCAATCCCATTAGCAAGACTTATCAATGCAATATCTCTTAATTGTTGATCATCCAAATCTGGTGAAATTTTTAATAATAATGGTTTGCTTTTTAACTCAGTATTTGTTTCTTTTCTATTTTGAAGATTTTTAATTAATTTTTCTAAATTTTTTCTATTTTGAAGATCCCTTAATCCAGGGGTATTGGGTGAAGAAACATTGATTGTTGTATAATGAGCCAATTTTCCCAGATCTTCAAAACACAAACAATAATCATCTATAGCATTTTTGGTATTTAAATTTTTTCCTATGTTTATTCCCACAACACCATTCGATAAATTATTTAAATTTAGCCTAGATAGTTTAGCTTTTACATATTCAACACCTCTATTATTGAAACCCAAATGATTGATAACCGCCTGCTCTTCAAATAATCTAAAAATTCTTGGCTTTTTGTTGCCAATTTGAGGTAAGGGGGTAACAGTACCTATTTCAACAAAACCAAATCCTAGACTTAATAGAGGAGATACAACTTCTGCATTTTTATCAAAACCTGCTGCTAATCCTATAGGATTATTAAAATCAAGTCCAAACAAATGTTGATGTAAAGAAACATGATCCTTTAAATTTTTAGTAAAAATATTTAATTTTAATAACTTTATTGTTAAGGAGTGAGATAATTCTGCTGGAAATAAACGGAGTATTTTGTATGAATTTTCAATCATTGATCATAAATAATTTATTCTCTTAAAATTTTCTCTATTAAATTACATGTTTTTTTTATTCCATACAATTTAATGAAAGAGCCTAATCTTGGACCTTGTTTTTGACCAAGTAAAACCTGATAAATTAATTTAAAATAATCTCTCAAATTAGAAAAATTATATTTTTTCCCAATCTCATAAATTAGAGTTTGAATTTCTTCTGAAGAAACATTTTGATTAATATTTTTTAATGTATTAAGTATATCTTCAAAAATTTTCTTATTTTCCGAGTCAATCTTTATATATTCTTTATTTGGAAGAACAAAATCAACATAATAATTTATTGCAAATTGTATCAATTTATCTATTTCAAAATTCTTAGTAATATCTAGTGTATTGTCATATTCTTTTAGAAACCCCCAAATTACTTCTTTATCTTGAGAATTACATACACTAACTAAATTAAGTAAAGAATTAAAATTAATTTCTGAAGTATATTTAGGAGGTTGGCCTTGGTGAATATGCCATACAGGATTATCTAATTTATTTAAATTTTGTTCATGATAAGACTTTAAAAAAGAAAAGTATTCATCAACACTTTTTGGAATAGAATCAAAATATAATTTTTTGGCAGATTTTGGTTTTTGAAACATAAAAAGTGATAAACTTTCTTGTGATGCATAACGTAACCATTGATCAACACTAATACCATTTCCTATTGATTTTGATATTTTTTCACCTTTTTCATCCAAAAACATTTCATAAATTAAATTAATAGGTGGTTCTTTTTTTAGAATTTTACAAATTTTTGAAGCCAAATCAACACTTTCTGTTAAATCCTTTCCGCACATCTCATAATTTACATCAAGAGCTATCCATCTCATTGCCCAATCAACTTTCCATTGTAATTTGCAATTCCCTTTCGTTACTTCTAATTCTGTTTGTTTATTATTTGCAGGATCCACAAATATTATCGAATTAGATTTTGGTCGATATTCATCAATTTTCACTTGTAATACATGTCCATTTACAGGACTTATTGGAAGAAAGGGGCTATAAGTTTTTTGTCTTTCAGCTCTAAGGGTAGGAAGAATAATTGATAAAATTTTATCATAATTTTGTAATATATTAATTAAAGTTTTATCAAAGTATCCAGATTTATACTTTTCAGTTGAACTAATAAATTCATATTTAAATCCAAATTGCTCTAAAAAGAATTTTAATTTTTCGTTATTATGGTGTCCAAAACTTTCGTATTTTTCAAATGGATCAGGAATTGAAGTTAAAGGCTTTCCTATAAAACTTTTTAATAATTCCTGATTTGGTACATTTTCTGGAACTTTTCTCAATCCATCCATATCATCAGAAAAAGTGACTAATTTTGTTTGACAATCAACAATGTTTTCAAAGGCATTTTTTACCATTGTGGTTCTTACTACTTCGGCAAAAGTACCTATGTGTGGTAATCCAGATGGACCATAGCCTGTTTCAAATAAAATAAAATTTTTATCTGGTTTTTTAAAATTTTTTATTCCTCCAAATCTTTCTATAATTCTTCCTGCCTCTAAAAAAGGCCAAGATTTTAAGGATTCATATATTTCTTTAGAAATAATTTTCATAATATTTTATCAGCCTTTATCCTTAAACTTTTACCTAATAAAAGTTTTAATATATTCTTAAAGTAATTTGTTTCTTGTTGTAGTTTATCAAAAATTCTAGATTCTTCTTTTGTTATAATTGGGTTGATTTCATCGTATAAATTATAGCCAAGAGATAGCATTTTAATTATTTTTTTTCTATTATCATCTTCAATGGTTCTAGTAATCAATTTTTTTTTTTCTAATAATTTAAAAGTAACGCTAGAAACAGAAATATCAATTCCTGAAAAAATTGAAATCTCTATTTGATATAATTTATTTTTATTTTTAGAAAGGCTTTGAATTGATTCTATTATAAGATATTCATTTAAAGTTAAATTATAATTCTTTAATATTTTTCTTAGCTGAGATTGCCAGTAATTAGAAACTTGCCAAATTAATAAACCAATTTTTTTCTCTGATAGAGAAGTGTCTGCCATAATTATTTGTATACAAACAATTTGTATACAAATAATTAAAAAAGTCAATATTATTCTGGAGCTAAAGTCATTTTAATTCCGTCTAATTTCTCCTCATATTCTATCTGGCAACTAAGTCTTGAATAATTATTTACACTAAAAGCTTGGTCTAACATTGATTCTTCATCATCCTGCATAGATTTTAACAAACTGAATGAATCTTTATCTAAGTAAACATGGCATGTAGCGCATGCACAACATCCTCCACATGCTGCTTCTATATCTAATCCCGCATCTCTAATAATTTCCATTATTGTAAGGCCGCTCTGTGCATTCAATTTATGTTCTTTGCCTTCCCTATCAAGAACAATGATACTTCCCATTAAACACCCAGTTTTTTTTGTAAATCTTTTGAAGATGTTGTGTACCTAAAAACATTTTTCTTATCAGGATAACAATAGCTAAAGCATTTTTGAGCCATAAGAGCTGCTTCGTGAAAACCTGATAATATGAGTTTTAATTTTCCAGGATATGTATTTATATCTCCTATTGCAAAAATAGATTTAATAGATGTTTCAAATTTTTCAGTATCTACCTCAATAAGGTTATTATTAATTTTTAAATTCCAATTTGCAATTGGACCTAATTCCATTTTTAAACCAAAAAAAGGTAATAGATAATTTGTTTTAACAATTTCTTCTACTCCCCCATTATTGCAAACTATTTCCGATATTAATCCATTGGATCCATTTATAGAAGTAATTTGTCCTAATATAAATTTTATTTTATTTTCTTTTTCAAGCTCTAACATTTTGGAAACTGATTCTGGAACTGCTCTAAATTCTTTTCTTCTGTGAATTAGAGTAACATCTGAAATGTTTGATAGCTCATTAGTCCAATCTAGAGCTGAGTCTCCCCCTCCTGCTATAATGATTTTTTTATTTTTAAAAAAATTCTTATTTTTTACTGAGTAAAAAATACTTTTATTCTCATAATCTTCAATATCTTTAATGGGTAATTTTCTTGGCACAAAACTACCTGCTCCAGCAGCAATGACTATGCATTTAGCACTTATTTTTTCTCCTGAAGAAGTGCTTATAGTCCAGGTATTATCTTCGTTTTTTTTAATATTCTCTGCTTGCTCGCCTAGGTGGAAAATGGGCTCAAAAGGTTTGATTTGAGTCATAAGATCATCTGTTAATTCTTGACCAGATATCTTAACTCGAGAAGGAATATCATATATTGGTTTATCAGGATATAACTCAGCGCATTGTCCGCCAATTTTATCTAGGTTATCTATTAAATGACATTTGATGTTAAGGAGTCCTAATTCAAATACAGCAAATAAACCTACGGGACCAGCTCCTATTATAATAACATCAGTATTGTGATTCATTTAATTGTAATCCATTTAAAATTAAAATATTTTATTACTTACTTTTAATATAATTGCTACCTATATATAATCAGACATCTTATGAATTCTATAAAAGAAAAATCCTTAGGAATTTCGATATGGCTGTTTTCCCTTACAATAATGACTTTTTTAATAATTATTATTGGTGGATTAACCAGATTAACTGAATCCGGTCTCTCAATGGTAGACTGGAGACCTTTAATGGGCATCTTTCCTCCTTTCACTGAAGAATCATGGAAAATATTATTTCAAAACTATCAAAAAACTCCAGAATACCAAATCGTTAATAAAAATATGTCAATCAATGACTTTAAATTTATTTTCTGGTGGGAGTGGTTTCATCGTTTTTTTGCAAGGTGTATTGGTATAGTGTTTATATTTCCTTTTATTTATTTTGCTTTTAAAAAAAAAATATCAGCTAGACTTTTTTTAACATTATTATTGGTTTTTATATTTGGAATTTTTCAAGCTATTGTAGGTTGGTGGATGGTTAAAAGCGGGTTATCTGATAATCCTTATGTAAGCTCTTATCGATTAGCATTTCATTTAACCAATGCTTTAATAATATTTTCAATATTATTTTGGGCTACATTAAATTCATATTTTTCAAAGATACCTAATGATCAACTTAATAATTCAATTTTTATTTTTTTTAATTTAGGTATATTTTTTTTATTTATAACTATAATTTCTGGAGCTTTTATGGCAGGCACTCATGCTGGAAACTCCTTTAATACATTTCCATTTATGAATGGCAAGTTAATACCTGAGGGATACTATATAAATGAATATAAGTTTCTAAATATTTTTGAAAACACTATCGCTATTAATTTTAATCACAGATGGTTAGCAAGTTTTACTTTTTTATATATTTTTATTATAAATTTATATTTATTTATAATCTCAAAAAATAACAATATAAAATTTGCGCTTATGCTAGTTATTATATTCATATCTGTACAATTTTTACTAGGCATTTTAACACTAATTTATAATGTACCTATTTTACTAGCTAGTATGCACCAAACTAATTCTGTGATACTTTTAGCCTCAATGTTATACTCTTATTTTTGCTTTAAATATAAAAATTAAAAGAATATTTAAAAAAAATAGTTGACTGATTAAATATTAATTATAGATGCTAATATCGTAAGAAAATAATTATAAAATGATTTAGAATACTGTATGTATATCAAAATAATAATTTTTATATCTACAATTATATTTTGCTTCAGCGTTTATTCATTTCCCATACCTAAGAACAATGAAGTTGAATATGATATAATAAGAAAAAATAAAGTCATTGGAAGTCATAAAATTAAATTTGAAAATAATGAAGAAGGTTTAATTGTAGAAACAAATATTAATATAATTGTAAAAGTTTTATTAATAACAGCTTACAAATTTTCTCACACTTCTGAAGAATTATGGATAGATGGAAATTTTATAAAGATTAATGCGCATACAGATTTTGAAGATGAGAGAGAATATTTTATTAAAGGTGAAGAAAAGAAAGAATTTTTCACTGCCTCTGGTATGGATGGTGAATTAGAAATAAAGAAAAATATTTTACCTTCAAATTTTTGGAATATCAAAATTTTAGAAGAAGAAGAATTATTTGATACCCAAAAAGGTATAGTAAGAAAAATCAATGTTAAAAAATTAGGATTAGAAGAAATAGAAATTGGTGGTATGAATTATAATTGTAAAAAATTTACATTTAATGCATCAAATCATCCAAAGGATAAAGGTCCCTTTCCCGAATATACCTTGTGGTATTCAGAAAATGATGAATTAATGAAATTTAAATTTACTAATTGGAAAGATAATAAAGTTGTAACTCTTATCAGAAAGATAATAACAGAAAATTGAAAACTATTTGGATCACAGGAGGGTCATCAGGTATAGGCTTTGCTTCAGCAAAAAAATTTCTTGATGAAAATTGGAGGGTAATAATAAGCTCTAAAAATAATGAAAGATTAGAAAAAGCTAAAAGTTTATTAATTAAAGAATCAAAAAATAAAGAAATATATGCAATTAAATGCGATATTATAAACAAAAAAGAAGTAGAAAATTCCATAAAAAAAATAATAAATGAAATTAGCAATATTGATATTGCCTTACTAAATGCAGCTGCTTATTCCCCAAACAAATCTCAAGAATTTAATATAGAAAATTATGAATTACTAATTGATGTTAATTTAAAAGGCACACTATATTGTATAGATATATTGAAAGAATATATGACTAAAAATAATGGAGGTCACATTGCTTTGGTTTCTTCTCCCGTTGGTTATAGAGGATTACCTACTGCTGGTGCATATGGTTTGACTAAAGCGGGTTTAATAAATCTTGCTGAAAGTCTTTTTTTTGACTTTAAAAAATTAAAAATTAAGATCAGCGTCATTAATCCAGGATTTATTCAAACAAATTCTACTAATTTAAATGCTTTTCCAATGCCTTTCATTAAATCGGCTGAATTCGCTGCTAATAAAATTTATTTAGGTCTAGTTAAATCTTATAAATTTGAAATTATTTTTCCAAAATTTTTTTTGTTTATATTAAAAATTGGAAGAATTTTACCATATAAATTGTATTTTTACTTAGTGAGTAAAATAACAAAGCTTTAGCTTAATTCTCCTACATATATTCCAAGACCTTGAGCAACTTTAATTAAAGGATCATGTTTTTTAATAGTTTTAGATTTTCCTGCTATGGAATTTAAATCAACATCAGTAACTTCCCTATTTTGCCAAACAACAACTCTGTTATATTTTTCTTTATGTATTAAGTCTACAGCGTAAACCCCAAAAGCGCTTGCTATCAATCTATCACGGTGAGTAGGCTGCGCCCCTCTTTGTAAATGACCTAGAACTGTTACTCTTGTTTCAGTATTTGTTATTTTATAAATCTCATCAGATAAATATGCTCCGATACCTCCCAGCCTAATTTCTCCATCAATAAATTTAACGCTAGCTTTTGAACCATTTTCTTTTCTTACAGACTCCGCGACTACTATTAAAGCATGATTCCTTCCTTGTGATCTAATCTTCTCTATTTGTTTTGAAATTGATTTCAATGAATATGGTATTTCTGGTATTAGTATGATGTCTGCGCCTCCTGCAATACCTGAGTTAAGCGCTATATGACCCGCATCTCTACCCATAACTTCCAGAATCATCGCTCTTCTATGACTTGCTGCAGTTGGTTGTAACATATCAAGAGCATTTGTAGCCACATCAACTGCTGTATCATAACCAATTGAAAGTTCATTTTGCATAACATCATTATCTATAGTTTTAGGAATTCCTACAAAATTAATATTTCCTTTTTTTGTTAAAGATTGTAAAATTTTCATACTTCCATCGCCTCCAATACCTATAAGCGCATCCAATGAAAGTTCTTTGAATCCTTTTAAAACTTGATTTGATAAATTTGAACCTTTGTTATTTGTTGTTTTAAATGGATGGGATTTATTATTGCTTCCAAGAAATGTTCCACCCATTCTCATTAAGCTACCATCAAAATCTCTTGGAGTTAAATCTAGTACATCTAAAGGTTTGCTAATTAGGCCTAAAGTACCATCCTTTATACCTATTACTTTCCAGCCATATTTGTTAACAGCTCTAAATGTTGCCGCCCTAATTACTGCATTTAATCCTGCACAATCGCCGCCGCTTGTTAAAATTCCTATTTTTTTAGACACATCTAACTACTATACTAAAAATTTAAAATAAAAAAGAATATAATCTTTAAGCATATAGACTAAGTATATTATGAATGAAAAAAGTAAACTTATAAAGGAACTTGATAACTTGGAATTAGAACATAGAAGTTTAGATAAATTACTTATAAGAATTAGAGAAGAAAAAACAATAGATTTACTTCAAATACAAAAATTGAAAAAAAGAAAATTAATTCTTAAGGATAAAATAAATTATTTAAGAAATAAAATAGAACCAGATATTATTGCATAATAGCAAAAATTTTTTTTAAATTTTTAAATCCTTGAGGCAATTGTGTGGAGATATCTTTTATTTTACTTTTAACCTTAGGTATCTTTGAAACTCTTTTTAATTGTAAATCTAAAAAATTTGTTGTTGATTTAATGTCATTATTACTTATCCAATGAAAAATTACCGAACTATAAATTGCTGCTAATATAGCTCGTTTAGAATAATAATTAAAATCTGTAGAGTGATCTCCTGCAATAAACCATATTTCATCTACTGTTTTATACAATGAATATGAAGAGATATTGAAATATTTAGGTAATAAAAGAGTAAAATAGGTTTTTTTTATAATTTCTTTTTCAAGCTTATATAATTTTATTTTTAATAAAATTAATTCTCTTACTTTAATATGAGTGCGCATATTTCCCAAATTTAATTTTTTTGCTTTTAAAAGAAAACTTTTATTCATTTCTTCTAAATAAAACTTAAGCAAAGAAATGTATCCACTAGGAAATAAAGAATTCAAAGTAGATATTTTATATTTATTATTGCTAGATATCAAAGTAAATAAATTATCGTTCCAACCATGGGTGGAAATATATTTTTTTGATTCTTTTAAAATATTTTTTTTTATTAAATTTTCCTTATTATTTTTCTTCATACTTCTTTTTCCAGTATTCTTCTATTTCTTCAGCATACCCAAAAGCTTTATTATCAGCAAGACGACTTATGTATAATATTCCCATTAAATGATCATATTCATGCTGGATTATTCTAGCTTGTAAGCCTTCAGCCTGCTTTTTTATTACATTTCCCTTAACATCTAAACCTTCGTATTCTATTTTGTTAAATCTTTTAACAAGACCTAACATGCCTGGTATAGAGAGACAGCCTTCCCATTCATTGTTAGTTTCTTCTGTAATATTCTTTATTTTAGGATTAATTAAAGCAGTTACCTTTACTGTTGTTGTCTCATCATTTTCAATACTTTCATTTTCTTCAAAGGTGCGAAAAACTATTATTTGTTTACTTAAATGAACTTGTGGTGCGGCTAATCCTATACCCTTTGCATCAAGCATAGTTTGAGCCATATCATCTATAATCTGTTTAACAAAAGGCTGGTGTATATTTTTAACCGCTGTGGCCTGTTCAAGCAAAACGGGATGGCCTAATTTAGCTATCTTTAAAATTGACATAATTAATCACAAAATAAGTAATATTTATATAAAATAAAGATAGTTTTCTAATATAAATTTGAACATTTGCAATATTATTAAGTTTGTGCTAATTCCTGCCAACTTAAAAAGGAGTAATTTTGACTATAATAGTAAATGTAAAAGACAATAATGTGGAACAAGCTTTAAGAAGTTTAAAGAAAAAAATGCAGCGAGAGGGGCTTTATAAAGAAATGAAATTAAGAAAACATTATGAAAAACCTTGTCTAAAAAGAGCGAGAGAGAAAGAGGAATCAATAAGAAGAGTTAGAAAGCTTAATAGACGAAACAACGATTAATTTTAATTTAAAGATTTCACAATATTTTCACACATTTTCTTAGCATCTCCAAAAAGCATTGTTGTATTATCTCTATAAAATAATTCATTTTCAACTCCGGAATAACCAGTTGCCATAGAACGTTTGATAAAAAGCACGGTCTGAGATTTTTCTACATCCAAAATTGGCATTCCATAAATAGGAGATGTTTCATCAGTTTTGGCAGCTGGATTAGTTACATCATTCGCCCCAATAACAAACGAAACTTCAGTCATAGGAAAATCAGGATTTATTTCTTCTAACTCTAAAACTTCTTCATAAGGAACATTAGCTTCAGCCAATAA
>CEUZ01289859.1_pt1 | contig 30315 bp, 26 predicted proteins | sample 361511 | NCBI WGS metagenome assembly CEUZ01 (sample SAMEA2622822, study PRJEB7988) | marine metagenome | biome: marine biome (ENVO:00000447); feature: surface water layer (ENVO:00002042); material: "saline water (ENVO:00002010), including plankton (ENVO:xxxxxxxx)" | depth 5 m | reverse complement strand
TGTGTAGATCATCGGATAATTAACCATTGTAACAATGCAAAGAGTAATCTATATATCTATATAGCCCCTATAACTTAACAGTACGTGGAAAACATTTTATTCTTCCACGTACTGTTTAAGATTACTATGTTCCGAACCTAACGGTTTCTACCGAATCTTGATAGTCTACGCCCTTGGTAGCCCAAAAAATGCCTGCGATTTTGTCCACAGATTCTACCAAGGTTTTAGCCGAATCTATATCGACATTCTGTTTATTTGCTGCAGCCAATTTTGTAGTCTCCCAGACAATGGTATGCAAGTCGGGATACTTATCAAGATGCTCTGGCTTAAAATAATCGTGCCACAGGGTATCTATCTCATGCTTTACCAAATCAGCATGCTCTTCTTTAACCGCTACATATCGGCTGAGTGAATTATTATATTCTGCATTTGATTCGGCAGAATCATTCCCTGGATACTCCAGTGCATTTATTCGCATAACCATTTTTTGTACTGTCTGGGCTGCAATTTTGGCGGTGACGGGATCATAAATTCCACATGGAATATCACAGTGTGCGTATACTTTCCTTAATTTAAGAACGTTACTTATCAAATTGAATGAGATCATTAATTTTCCTTTCTAAAATAATTATTCCCTAACGCTACGGAGATTAACAAGAACTTTCAAACCAATCAACCTTTATTATCCACAAAAACATGTCTATGTAAAAGTCAGGAAGGAAAACAGCGATGTCCCATAGTGTCAAATGCAACAAGTTTTTTAAGACTTTAGAATATAACTTAAATCAATTTTAAGAATATCTGAATAAATAGATCAATTTTTATATAATGTATTTAATTCACACTTGAATTATAACTTTCCATTAGAATTCTAATGACAGAAATATCACATTCAACCAATACAGCTTTAAAAGAATGGTCCGTGGCAATTGACGCTCTTGACCAAGGAATTCAAATATTGATTTTGAGGAAAGGTGGTATCCATAGGGACGATAAAGACTTTAGAATGATCAAATCGGAATTCCTGCTTCTACCAACATTTGAGCATCAAGCGATGGACCTTTTAAAACCAAAATACCGCTCTAAAATTAATAACCTCACATACAACCCTAAGGCAAACCATGTGTCAATCACCAATTGGGCTAAAACAATCGATAAATACGAAATACGCGACGAAACTACTTTAAATCGTCTATCAAAATTTCATATCTGGGCAGATAGCTATGCCCGAAAGCGATTGAATTGGCGTCCTAAAAAACCTCTGACTGTGGCAATTTTAAGAATCTATAAGTTTGCAAATCCCAAAGTCATACCAATATTCCCAGAATATCTAGGATGTAAATCTTGGGTTAATCTACAAACACCCATAACCCTAGGTACTCTTAAACCGACACTAAGTGAAAATGATTTCAGGTCTCAGGCCCGTACAATAAAAAACATTATTACCGGATAATAACCGCCATCGAATTTACCGATCACGTCTAATATATTTAGCTTTAGGGTCCTTAAACTCATGACTTCTACCACGCCAATCTGGATGTATCCTCTTCATTTCAGATTCAATCAACCTGAAGTCTTTTTGAGGCAAGAGATGAAGGGTATCATTAAAAGCTAAAGGCCAAATTTCGGGAGGCCATCGTTTCAAATAATCTAACCTTGGTGCTAGGGTCAAAGCATCAATATATAAATTCGTTTCCATCACAATGGAAGGTTTCATATTAACCCTGAATGGATACAATTCATTATGGGATGTTGTACTTTTCCATATTACAGATCGGTTCTCAAAATACTTTGAAGTTATTGAAGCAACTGCGGTCCATTTCTTTATTCCCTTGACATAAAATAATACCCCGTCCTGAGGCTCCATACGCTGGGCGCGTTTACGCTGCTTTAATGTCATTCCATGAACAGTAAATCCAAGACCCTTGGAAATTTCATGATTTTCCGGAGTTTGCACTACCATCCAGAAATTTTTTGCCATAAGTAACTTTATCCTTAAACCAATATTCAATCATTCTATCAAATGTATCGAAGGCATTCAGGCTAAAAAGTCAATTCTCTATAAAAATTCGTACTGAAGTAGAACTACTCAAAAACTTCTTCTTTGATAAAATCCACCCTACTCCCATGGCAATGAAACACCAAATTCTCCAGCTACCGACTCAAGATCTTTCTTATGATCTAATCCAACCGGTATACCTCTTTCTCGAAATTCCGATTCACGATCAGATTCTATCCCACCGGCGTAATTAGCACTTTCAATCCCATCCAATGGGGACAGGTTTCTGATCTGGTCTACTAGTTTTCCAATCTCAGTATTATACTCTTGAATATCAATAAACAGTCCCACATCAAACATGAAAATGAATGCATTCGCTCCAGTATCCTTATACTCTTTTATAAACTGATCACTTCTTGATGCTGGGCTTCCAGCCATTATCCCACCCCATACTTGTGCAATCATGCCAAGTCCAATACATTTGAAAATGGTGCCAGGTATCCATTTTGAAAGTTCGTCCCAACGGGGAGAAATCCTTAAATCATAAACAGGAGCAAAATCAACGACGAAAGGTGGGTTGTTGCCTGCCGGAGCACTGATAGACATAGGTGATCCAATAGCTGGGGTATAAACAGGCTGTCCTGGATGCAGATTAAGATTCCCTCCACCGGTAACAAACGAAGCAAAATTGTATTTTAAAGGAATTCGAGAATATATTCCGGCCGCTCCTATATGACCATGGTTTCTTGTTTGTAGAACAGCAACGCCAGTTTGTTTTGTCTTTTCTATTGCCTTTAAAGTCCCATCATAAAGCGGGAAATATCCCAACCCACCATCACCGTCCATAATTATACTTGTGGGTGTTTCTTTTATGATTTTTACTTCTGGATCGTTATTCAAATAGCCATTTTTGATTGCAGGTGCGTAACTACAAATTTGACGAGTACCGTGACTAAAAACACCTCTGAGGTCATTTTCAGTTAATAGTCTGGCTAATAAATCCGATCGCGTTGGAGATAGCCCGCAAGCTTTGGATATTGAAGAGACAAAATATTCCATATCAGTATGTTTAACACTGATATACGACTCCGGTGGTAAGTTCAGTTTATATTGGCTGTCAACCATTGTTTGAAGGCCTCCCTATTGGTGTAAAAAGTTCTTTTCAATTTTTCAATGCATAACAAAAAATTTTTATACTTTTGGTACATGCTAGTGATATTTAATATAATTTTGTTGGAATCTTTATAATAATGAATGTTCCCCAAGCTTTATATTACAATCAGTAGATAAATAGCTAAAACAAAGACCTCATATAAAATAGAAATTTTAAGGATGGAGTAATGAAATCTGACTTCACAGTTTATATTGGAACTTATACGCGCCGTGACAGCGAAGGGATATACGTATACAAAATGGACTTGAATTCCGGCAAATTAAGCTATTCCAGCAAAGTTACCGGTATAGAAAATCCATCTTTTTTAGTTACAGATAGTAAATTTAAAAATTTATATGCGATATCAGAGATAGAACAATTTGAAGGAGGGGCCACTGGAATCGTAGTGTCCTATTCAATATCCAGCGACACGGGAAATTTGACTTACCTTAACAAAAGACTTTCCCAAGGTACTATTCCCTGCCATCTTCAAGTAAACGAAACCGACGAGTATCTTCTACTAGCTAACTACGGTTCTGGTAGCGTTGCCTCTTTTCCAATAATGAAAGACGGAAGTCTAGATAACGTATCCAGCTTTATTCAACATCAAGGATCAAGTATCAACCCTGAGCGTCAGCTAGGACCCCACGCTCATTCAATAAACCTAGACAGTAAAAACCAATTCGCATTTTCCCCCGATCTAGGGACAGATAAAATCATGTCGTATAAATTTGACTCGGAAAACGGAACACTAACAGCCAACGATATCTCTCCATACGTCAAAACACTACCTGGTGCAGGCCCTCGTCACTTTGACTTTCACCCAACAAAAAACTTCGCGTACGCCATCAACGAGTTAGACTCTACAATCACAGCATTTATATACAATCCTGATAAGGGTACATTAAAGCCTATCCAAACAATTACTACCTTACCTGACGATTGCACAACGAATACTAGCTGTGCAGACATACACGTTTCACCAGACGGCAAATTCGTTTATGGATCTAACAGAGGACATGATAGTATTGCCCGTTTCGCTGTTGATGAAAAAACCGGTTACCTTACTCCATTAGGACATACTCCCACACAGGGAGCTATACCTAGAAACTTTGCTATAGATCCGACCGGACAATTCATGCTTGTTGCCAACCAAGACAGTGACACTGTTATAACTTTTAAAATTGATCCTAAAGCAGGTGATTTGATAGATATCAATCAAATTGCATCTGTGCCTATGCCAGTATGTATTAAATTTGCCCCAATATAAATGAATAAACTTTACAAATTTGTAAGATGGATTTGACTTTACTTGAAATTTACTGCCATCAAAAATCTGCTATCAATTACCAATATACTCAAACATGGTGCGATATTTATCAAAAACAAGATATCAGTAATATCTGAATATCGTTTTATTTTTCGTAAATTTATAACAATTATTGTCCTGATAACATCTATTTCAATAGTCCCTGACTCCCTGTATCTAAGCCCAGGTAAAAGCGTTTCTCTTAAACATCAGTTCTCCCTTATGAATTGGGAATTAGTAAACATCCCTTCAAAATGGTTTAACCGTGCTAAGACTCTAATGAGTGTTAGAAAGTTGAATGACAAACAAAGAAAAACGGTGATCACAGAATACCTGGAAACCACAAAATTACTAAAACATGCCAAGAATCAACTTGATGGATTATCAGTTGCAGGGAAAGGTACTTCAATAAATACTCGAGATAAAATTCGGCTAGATTCCTTAAAAGAAAATTTCGGTGAACTTAACGCTACCAAGCAAAATCTTCGGCCAATTGCTGAGGAAATCATCGAATCTGAATTGAATAAATTATTATTAGAGCTAGGTTTCGGATATCGATTCAGTCTCCTAATCCCTCCAGTGGATTTACGTTTTGAAGAGTTACCAACGGTACTATTCATTTCAAGAAGAGACAAAATAGAAGTGATCGAACAAGTAATACTTGAAGCCGATTTAGACCTGACCAAACGTAATAGTATAGAAAAGCTCCTGTTCGATAAATTCAACTATTCGGCTCTTGTGGATAATATTGGAGGATTATCCACCTACCCTACCCTGGTATCCGATCAAGGTCCGTTGAGATCTATACTACGAACAGCTGCGCATGAATGGATACATGCTTATCTGTTTTTCAAGCCATTGGGATGGAACTGGAATCGATCCGCAAACATGTTTAGCTTAAATGAAACGATAGCTGAATTAGCTGGAAATGAACTAGGAGATGAACTTTTTGTTCAGCTAGGAGGGGATTTATCAATAGCTCAAAGTCGATATGTTCCAAGAGGAAAGAGAAACACGTCTTTTACCAAAGAAATGAAAGAAACTCGTAAGGAAGTCGACAGGTTACTTGATGACGGAAAAATTATTGAAGCTGAAGAATATATGAAACAAAGATGGTGGCGATTACGTCTCGCGGGTTACCCAATTCGAAAGCTTAATCAAGCATATTTTGCTTTCCACGGAAGATATGCCGAAGGCCCAACTTCTATCAGCCCTATAGGTCCGCAAGTACGTGCCCTCAGAGAAATTCACACAGATATCAGATCTTTTTTGAAAACCGTGGAGAATATTTCAAGCTACGAACAATTCATTAAGATTATCCAAGATAAGAATATTAAATATTAATGAATCTGTTTTAGAATTTAAATTAACTTTGCCTAATATGCTAATTATCAGTTGACATCAACATAGAACATGTTTAAGCTCGACCACTTGAAGAAATCCAACAAGAGGTGTGTTTTGGACGCAAATAATATAAAAAAAATAGGAATTGTCGGAGCAGGTCTTATGGGACACGGAATAGCATTACAATTTGCTTTAAAGGGCTATGATGTAATGCTAAATGACCTTGAAGAAGGGCAACTGGAACAGGCTAGGAGTAGTATTTCCATTAACCTCAAAATACTACAAGACTTAGATATGGCAAATGATCAGGACATTACCTCCGTTCCAAATAGAATTCACACAAGCACGTCTCTTGAAGAGAGTATGGCTGAAGTAGACTTTGTAATTGAAGCAGTATTTGAAGATTTACCACTCAAGTTGCGAGTATTTGAAGAACTGGACCGACACTGCCCTCAAAGAACTATATTAACGAGTAATACATCTTCGTTTATGACTAGCCAACTGGTACCAGCCACAAATAGACCAGATAAGGTACTAGTCGCAAACTGGTGGAATCCACCATACCTTCTGCCTTTAATTGAAGTTGTTAAAGGACCAGACACTTCGGATAATTCGTTAAAATTAACTACTGACCTTTTCACCAATATTGGAAAGACACCAGTCGTTCTACAAAAAGAGTCACTCGGTTTTATTGGAAATCGTATGCAATTTGCTCTTCTAAGAGAAGCCCTATCTATAGTTTCTGATGGTATAGCTACCCCTGAAGACATTGATAAAGTAGTGACAAACAGCTTTGGTAGAAGGCTATCCGTAGCCGGACCATTAGAAGTGTTTGACGTAGCAGGATGGGACACAATAATACATATAGTTGATCAGCTATTCCCAAATATAGAATCTTCAGGTAAAACTCCTAAAATACTGACTGACTTGGTACAAAAGGGTAATTATGGAGTAAAATCTGGTCAAGGTTTTTACCAATGGGATGAAGGATCTGTTAAAAAATTGCGTGAACGCATCGGGGAAACTCTAGCCACACTCGATAAATTGACCTAAACAAGGAGAGTGAATTGATTAAAAGATTTCATCATACTGGTTTTGTTGTAAATAACTTGGACAAATCAATCGAATTTTATACAGAAATAGTTGGACTTGAACTTCAGAGACGCTTTGAAAGAACAGGATCAGGGATAAACCAAGTGGTAGGGTATGAAAATACCCATCTAAAAATCGGACTGTTGGGAATGCCTGGACAAGATCATATATTAGAACTTATTCAATACGTGAACCCTCCTCCACAACCTAGGCAGTCAACAGAAAGAAGCATCCTTGGAGGAAGTCATTTATGTATCTTGGTCGACGACATCCAGGAAACATTCCAGAAACTCTCCAATAATGGCGCCTTGATAATGAATGATCCTGCAAATGTTGCCCCAGGAAGAACAGCCTGCTATTTACAAGACCCTGAAGGTAACTGGGTGGAACTCATACAACTGGAAGAAGAATGATAAAAATAGCCATTCTAGGTACGAAAAGACTATCTTCTTTTCAAAAAATAGGACCTCAGCTAAAAGGGACTATTCTCGAATTAGTTCGTAATAAAGATCGAAATATCTTGGATGCAAATAAAGAATTACTGTTTTCACAATTCGATGGCGATTTTGATGCAATCGTCATCGAACCTGATGTGTCTGATCAATTATTAATCGCAAATGCAGCAATATCTGCAGGCAAACACGTACTCTTGCAAGTACCATCTCATCACTCACCAACTAAGATCTCCAAATTAATTTCCTTAGCACGGGCTAATAAAACTAAGCTATGTTTTGGAAATAATCTGCGATTCTCTCATGAAGGACAAACAATTAAAAATGAAATAGACTCAGGTAACCTCGGACAACCAGGACTTCTTCGAATACATCGATGGGAACCATCTAAAACTTCTCAAAATGGGGTTTCGAAAACTGATCTCCCAAACCAGGTTACAAATAGCACAATAATCCCTGAAATCGATTTTGCAAACTGGCTGTTTGGAGAAATCCCTAGAAATCTTTATGCAACTAGCCAAGGATTGTTAACACAAAATCCTTTATCATCTGACTATACTCAGATTCATTTGGGGTTTTCCAACGGTGGTATGGCACTAATCGATTATTCTAAAAATCTCCCAAAAGGATCTGGATATAACTTTACCTCGATGGTTGGATCAAAAGGGGCAATATATTTTGATGACCATCAAAACATAAACCTCGCCTTTAAAGGTGGGCATCCTGAAGGACTGAATTTAGATTACGGTAATGATCCTTTGAGGGATCAAATACAGAATTTCATAGATACCCTCAGGGACGACCAAGAATCTGAAACACAATTTGAAGAAGTTTTTCTGAACTTTAAAGTTATTAAAGCAGTCGAACATTCTCTTACTTCAGGTAAATCAAGTAAATTAGAAAACGATGAATATGAGCAACTCTGACCACCAAAAAATCTTTAAATTCGCTGCTTTGAGTGCAATTAAACATGCATATGTACCACTCGGTGTTGCATCTCATCCAAGATTCGAACCTGTAGTTGTAGCAGACGACCCTGATCAAGGTGACTGGGCACATAGGCGTAACCAACTCCTCGCAGATCAACTAAACGTACCTTATATAAAGAATGTCCAAAAAGCGTTATCTGAATTTGGCGCTGACGTAGCTGTAATAAGCTCACAAGCAGAAAGACACTGTGACCTAGCCATACGTGCAGCAGAAAATGGTCTACACGTAATCCAAGATAAACCAATGTCAACCAACTTAAAAGAATGTGATAGAGCAATGAAAACCGTGGAAAAAACCGGGGTAAAATTTATGATGTGGAACCGGAATTTCATGCCAGCATTAGTTCAAACCAAGGAACAAATAGAATCCGGTGCTATCGGAACACCGAAGGTAATACACATCGATTTTTATTTTGCATCTGATGCAGGAAACCCTAAAGAGTCCAATACTCCTTCTACAATACCAATTGACTGGTATGAATACCAGAAGTCTGCCCACGATAAGGGGCGAGACGGAGGTGTCGGTAAAGACCCTATGGGAGAGCTGAAAATAGAAGGAATCTATCCATTAGCATATATACATATGCTTACCGGATCCTCCGTTAAACGCGTTTTCGCGAGGACAGCATCCCACTTCCACCAGGTGAACGTAGATAACAATGTAGAAGATCTTGCATCAATGACCCTGGAAATGGACCAGAATATGATTGGATCTGTAACTATCGGCCGCATAGGAAAGGGAGGCCATCCAGATGGAAGCATGGTTAAGATTTCTATTATAGGTTCAAAAGGTGCCTTGGTAATAAATGAATCCTTACCTAGGATATCAGTTTATAATAGGGAACAGACCTCGGGACCGTATACCGTTCCAATAGCAAATGAATACGAATATTTGCTTGTTGACGCATTTCTACAAACCATAGAAACAGACGCGCCTTCTCCATTAGATGCAAAAACAGGTAGAGATATCGCTGCAACTGTCCAGGCAGCTCTAGAATCTAGTATCAATGGAAAACCTGTATCAGTACAATGACCTCTCTTAAACCTAATTGATCAGACGCTCAATACACTACTTAACCTCTATAAATTGAGCGTATCAATTACTATACATGTTAAGGTTCCAGTTCTTCGATACTAACCCAAGTACCCCTGTGAGCCGAAATTGAAGCAGCATCAGTAAAGAGTTGGGCTCGCCACCCGTCATCGAGTCCAGGATAATCTTGCCCGGTACCTGAGGATCTTTGTCTGATTCCAGGAAATGCAAATTGTTTGAAATCATTTCTTGGTTCTAAAATATCATCCGACTGAGTATAAATTACTTCAGGATCCGAGTCAGGCAGAGTAAGAACTAATTTGCCTGTCCACCTTTCAATCCCTAATGATGCCTTAGTACCATGTAATTCCATTTCTGGTGAAATCCCTTTCCTTAGGTCCGTTGCATGAGACACCATGAAATACCCGACTGCTCCACTATTAAACTGTACAGAAATTGATCCGTAATCGAAGGCTGTACCACTCTTGTGTGACCTACTATCTCCAGTCAAATGACTAGTTCCCCATTTCAAAGCTTCATCTAGATTTGGTTCTCCTAAATCTGGTTTATCACCACCAATCACCCCTGCATGAGTAATCACTCGTAAAGCTTCATCACCTGTAATCCATCTAATGGTGTCATAAGCGTGAGAGCCAAGATCCCCAATACTCCCTGAAGATGACAGAGTAGCATCGTCTCTCCATGTAAATGGCATAGCTGCAGGACGGGGATTATGCCACCTGCAAACTACACATTTTATCTCGCCAAGTGTACCATTCTTAACAATTTCCTTTACTTTTGCGAACACTTCAACATATCGGGTCCAAAATGGCACGAAATGACCTAAACCGGAAGATCTATATGCCGACCACATTTGATAAGCCTCGTTTACATTTAACCCTATAGGTTTGTCACAGATAACATGTTTACGATTTTCGGCGCAAGACATCACGATTTCATGATGAAGAGCATCTGGTGTAACCACCAAAACCAAATCAACTTCCGGATGTTCAACTATCTCTCTCCAATCATCAGTTATAAACGATGCACCATCTTCTTTAGCTGCCTTTTGGAGAAGTTCTTTTCTCCTTGAACACAAAGCGACTATAGAAGCATCTTGGTTTGCTTCCCTTATCTGTTGTCGGTACGGCGTTCCAATAAAGCCTGTTGCTCCTATTACTCCAACCCTATATTTCATAAACCGATCCTCTCATCTTTTTAGAACTCCGATTAAAATAAATATCTCGTGTTTTCGATCCATTGAATGATTTTAGAAGCATCTGAAATAATCGCAGCTTAATTCAATCCTAATTAAGGTAACCATGGCTTATAAATTGCCCCTGCTTTCACAGTAAGCAAATGTGCCAATCTAGAAGTTGCAGTGACAGACATGCCGGGAGCCCAAGTGTTGGGCCCAAGTGAAGTGGCGGTAGATAACCGATCGCGCAGGGTAAATTTGCCCTCTTCAAGTTTTAATATAGCCAAATCACCTTCAGCTCCAACTTTCAAATTACCAACATTGCCAAGTCCCATAATCTTTGCCGGAAACTCTGTACACCTAGCAATCGCATCATTTAGCGACATCCCAAGATGCATGAATTTGGACATAGTTGTCACCAAATCGAAAACAGGTCCCGTAAAATTATTAATATGAAGGTCACTACTTATGGTATTAGGGATTAGTCCTTCAGACATAGCCCGTTCTGCTGCTGCAAATGAAAACCCCCCTGCGCCATGTCCAACATCTATCACAACACCCCTGGATTGAGCATCTTTCATAGATTGAAGCACATACCCAGAAGATTCCAAAGTGCCATCCCCAAAACCATGAAAAGAATGGGTTATCACATCTCCAGGGCGCAACATATCGATCAATTCAGGTAAAGGAGTATTGCTATTACCAATATGTATCATCACAAAACCACCAATCAATGTGGCAGCCTCAATAGAAATTTTCAGGGCTTCCATATCATTTACACCTGACTGGACTCGTCCTAAGCGCGCTTTAATACCAAGTATCCGGTCTTTATTTGCCAAACCTTCTTCAACCGTATGGTCCAAATCTGCCCATTTCAAATCCTTCAATTCGCCTTCATCTCTAAATACCATACCTGTCGTAGACATATTCAATAAAGCGTATATTCGGGTTAAGCTTTTATCGATTATATGGCTACGAAAAGATGGGAATGTCCACGCACCGGCAGACCCTGCATCAAGCGCAGTTGTAACCCCTCTAGATAAATTACTTATGTCAGGATCGATCCCGTAAGTTGATCCTCCCCAAAAGGCATGAATATGTAAATCTATTAAACCTGGTACAACAATTAAACCTGTAGCATCAAAAACTTCTTGTGAAGCTTTTTCATTAATAGAAGTTTCTACTTTGGAAATTTTGCCTTCAGATAAAGCTATATCAAAATTGCCGTTCAATCCCTGAGATGGATCAATTACGGTCCCGCCCTTAATTATCAGTTCTTTTCCCAAGACCATCTCCTTACAAAATATCTTTGCAGAACCTAAACATCAAAAAGGTAGCTTGTAATCCTTAATCTGTAACCCAATCTACTCCATTTAATATGATTTGCTGGAATTCCTGAGTTTCAAAACTAAAACCATTATGGCCAAGCAAGGTAACAAATACCCTTCCATCTCCATATTTCCTAGTCCATCCTAATGGGAACGTTTCTGCTGGCATGAACATCGCCTCACCTTTCCAATCATGAGTACCTTGTTCAGAATCAGCTGTCATAAAAACATCGTTGTCATCACTGTATTCAATCCCCATATATAGTTCATCGTTTGTAACAAAGTCAGACACTCCAAGCACTCCAGGATGTTGTGAATTAATTACATTAACAGTAAAACTTCCAAATGGAGGATGAAAACTAACATCCCGATCCCAGCCTCCCCCAGTAATTTCCCTTTCTACTGCCGAGACACAACCTGAAATATGTATGCAAACAAATCCCTTACCCTTTTTGATAAAATTCTTCATGCCTGTTTTTTCTGCATGATTTAAAGCAGTGTCTTTGTCTCTCAAAGTATTGAATACTAAGGCATCGTATTTCGACATTTCATTATCATCACTTAAGACTTTCGTGTCCCATTCAATATTTACCTCATGTGCTCCATTTTTTAAAAACCTCTCAAGCACAGGAGTAGATTCCTCATAAGGGTGGCTACCTCCAGCAATAATAAGCAATCTCATAGTGATTCTCCCTTTAATCCGTATGTGTAATAGTTGACCATTGTTATTAATTATGACAGTCTACCACGAGCGGTTCATCCTCACATTAAACATTTCTGTATGTGAATATGAGATAACCTAATTCGATGAAAAATAAAATTTCATTACCATGAAAAAAGGTTATTTTAAGTAAATGAATATTATCGAGGTTAACGATTTACAAAAAACCTATGACGCTTTGCAAGCAGTGTCCGGAGTTACATTCTCTGTTTCAACGGGTGAAGTTTTTGGAATTCTAGGACCAAATGGTGCAGGAAAAACTACTACGGTGGAAATATTAGAAGGTATGCGTCGACCTGATAATGGTAGAGTAATAATCAATAATATAGACGTCAGTCAAAATCCGAATGCAGTTAAGTACATTACTGGCGTACAACTTCAATCATCACATTTTTTCGATAATCTGAAACTCACTGAAATCCTCGATCTTCTGGCCAATATATACGGACTGAGTACCAATTCGATAGAACTACTTGAAAAAGTTGAACTAGAAGACAAAGCTTCTTCTTACTTTGAAAAACTCTCAGGAGGACAGAAACAACGCTTTGCAATAGCGGCAGCCCTAGTAAATGATCCTTTGATCTTGTTCCTTGACGAACCTACCACAGGGCTAGATCCTCAATCCCGTCGCCATATGTGGAATTTGATACAAGGTTTTAAGGAAGACGGGACTACTATTCTATTAACTACTCATTACATGGAAGAAGCCGAAACCCTCTGTGATCGAGTCGCTATCATGGACCAGGGGAAAATAATTGCATTGGATAAACCGGAAATTCTTATCAAAAATTTGCTATCAAAGGGTTTCAAGAAGGACCGGGTTGAAAGGAAGGCCAATCTGGAAGATGTCTTCATAGACCTGACCGGGCGTGATTTGAGAGAAGGCTGAATTGAATTATAAACCGACAGTTTTTCTAACTATTGCTACCATAAAAATGTGGTTCAGAGACCGTAGTGCCATGTTCTGGAATTTTGTAATGCCTGTCATAATAATGTCAATTTTCGGTGTGCTCAATTTCGGCTCTTTTAACACTGTCGATCTAGGGATTGTTGATATGGCAGAAAACGACAATTCAACTAAATTAGTTCAAGAGCTTTTGTCAATCGGAGCCCTTAATACAACGGTCACCACTTCATTGTCTGATGAGAGGCAAGCTTTAATTGATGGAGAACGAGAAATGATACTGGTAATACCAACCAGGTTCATGGAAAACAATCCTCCATCGGAGGTAAACATATTGTATAACTCGGGGCGTCCTCAAGAGGTCCAAATAGGTTCTGCGATTATCAATGAAGCCCTCCATACTTTGACTTTAACAGGAACAGATCGTCTCTTTGAGGTATCACTCGAACCAATAACAGACAAAGATTTTAGCTACATAGACTTTCTTCTGCCTGGGATAATAGCTATGTCAATCATGCAAATGGGAATGTTCAGTGTAGCCTTTAGCTTTATCCAGTTGAAAAGACTGGGAATCTTAAGGAGACTATTTGCTACTCCAATAAGCCCTTCAAGTCTGTTGTGTGCACAAGTAATTACCCGGCTTCTAGTTTCAATAGTACAAACTATACTTTTGATTTCTATAGCTATACTCTTTTTCAATGCTGAAGTTATAGGGAATGTGCTCGGAATACTATTGATAGCAGTAATAGGAGGAGCTGTATTTTTGAGTATGGGATTTGGAGTAGCAGGCTGGGCTAAAAATGAGAATGTTGCAGCACCACTTGCCAATGTAATAGCTTTACCTATGATGTTTCTGTCCGGAATCTTTTTTGGACGGGACTTTCTCCCCGATATTTTATATAAAATTACCAACTACCTACCGTTAACCTACTTGGTTAACGGGCTGAGAAATATATCTTCAGAAGGTGAGTCAATATTTTCTCAAGGAGAAAATTTGATTGGATTGCTAGTATGGCTAATAATTAGTTTTATTTTGGCAACACGACTTTTTAGATGGGAATAGGAGAGCAATATAATGAATTTTGACACAATCATAATTAACGGAACCGTGATAGATGAAACCTGTGATCTCCGATAAAAAATGAAGACTGATCACTCGATATCCAAAACTTTTGATATCTTATCCTTGTCATTTTGATCAACTTTTTCAAAAAGCCAGTTAACTAACCAATTTGGATCATCCGACTCATCATCTATTAGTAATTTGCGAGCCAATTTATTCTTATCTTCTATACTCAATTTAGACTCAACCTCAGGCAAAACCAATGCTTCTTCACTTTCAAAATGATCATCCTGGCAGATTCTGAGATTAACAACTTTACCGTATAAATGACGAAGAGTCCTTGCAACAACTTTGTTTCTACCAATCTCGTTATTCAATACATCTAGAACATCTTCCAATGCCTCAAGCAGTCTTTCATGTTGATCTTGCTGCAATGCTATGGCAGCAGCTTTCACGTTTCTCTCTAAATTGGCAGACGAATGTTTATCCAAGTATTCAGAAATACTTTCAAAAAGTTCCGACAATTCAGCATGTTCGGACTCGTTATCTCGTGCAAGACTATAATCAGTGAGAGGCAATGTCATATTTTCATCCTCTATATCAGCATGATACATCAGAACTGTGGCCCAAAAATTAAAACTGAGCCTGAACTCTTGCAAACTACCGTTTTCATCATAATCATCAATTAGATTTTGGACACGCTCTCCTTCGGACGACAACACTCTGTGTATTACAATCATTAGTTCAGTAATGATCAAATTATCTGTCGACCGATCAGTATCTTTATCTATCACTTGGTAACCCGCCTGTCTTTATAATGAGTCTGATAAGAAAAGTAATTATACCTTTGATAGGTCGAACTGTCCTTATATACAAATAAAATGTTCAATGTTCTACAACCCATAAAGGTCAATACAACCAGAAGATTAAATCAAGGATAATAACAATTTACTATATAACCTTAATTCTAAACTCTAACGGTTCAAAAAGATTATCCCGAGTATAGTGTAGAATCCCAAAATTAAACATATTTATTCGATAGACCATCATGATATAAGATTAATGCAAATTGTCTGAGCATTTTTGAATAAACATAAGTAATTTAGACGAAACTCCGATATCTCAAGTACAAGAGGAGAAATATGAGAAGCCTAGCAGGTACATGGACAAAAATAACAGGTAACCCGATTTTACCTCACCGGGAAGATGATAGATGGGATAGGTATCCGTCAGCTCCACATATTTTACAGGTCGAGGACAAACTCCGGATGTATTATTACGGAGAAATACAAGGCCCACGAGGTAAAGAAAGACGTATCGGGTTTGCAGAAGCACAAATAAATGATCCATTTAACTGGACCAAATCACCACTGAATCCGATTCTAGACTTATCAGAGCCAGGTAACTTGGACTCGGTATGGTGTTCATATCCATGGGTTTTACCAATTACCGACTCCCTCTGGTACATGTATTACGCTGGATTTGGTGATGAATGGGTTAAAGACGACTTCAAATTGAATCATACTATGGTAGCAATCAGTCAGGATGCTGGAATAACATGGGAAAGAAGTGGGCTTGGATCCCTGTTGCCTGCCGGAACACCTGGATCGCCACACGAACATGGTAGTGGTTCATGCTCGGTCTTAAAAGTTGGGGACGAATATTGGATGTGGTATACAGCATTAAGAACTGACAAAACATATCCAACAAGAAAAAACCTGAATATAGGTATTGCTTTGGCTGTATCAAAAGATGGGCTAAACTTCACCCCCCATGAAGCCGGCATCGTAATCAAGCCCGATTTCAACAACCCAATTGAGGATTATTGTTGCTCGAAACCTGTCGTCTATTTTAATAATGGTAAATATCAACTCTGGTATAACTCTGCTGGTCCAGGATATAGGGTCCGTTATGCCGAAAGCGAAGACGGAATACATTTCAACATAGACCCAGAAATAGTTATTGAAGCATCTAAGATAGGCTGGGATTCAAACATGACGGAATACGTGTGCAGACTGACCCACCAAGAAAAAGAACTGCTTTTCTACTGCGGAAATTACTTCTCTGGAATTGGAGTTGCAGAACAATTAATCGAGCCAGAAAGCATACAGGCTTGAATTCTTTAAAGTAAACTTAGCTCTCATAACACGATCAGGCGGCGTATTTTCAATAATCACTGCATCTACGGAATCTCCCCTAAAAGACCCTTTTAATCCCGGTATAGTATCCAGCGTCTCACTATCTACCAAATCAACTGTGATTTGACCCTTCGATGCATCTCCATTTATCTTGAAATCTCCTCCTGAGGTAAAAGGTTGAGTTAAAACTACTCCTTCAGATAAGCCATCAAAAGAAACAAAACCATCAAGTCGAAGTGTTGCCATATTCATGGCTCCAACCTCAAATTCGTAATCATGCCCAACATATTCATAAAGTTCCTGAGGACCTCTATATCTATAACCCACATTGAAAATAAGAATTGAGTCATCTTTTATTATTGGTCTACCAGCTGGCAATATCTGTGCTGTGTTGAAACTTATACCGTCCCAATGATCAATCCCCATAAAAATTTCTCTGTCGCAAACACGTGTCCAATCTAGCAAATTTCTAGATACAGTCAATTCTGTCTGGTTCAGAGCAGTGAAGTTACCATGAGGTGGCGGAATTTCTGCAGATGGATTGAAAATTAATGGAAAGCCTACATATACACCTTCGTACGGCATAACAGCCATCTGATAGGTCTCTGCAATATAATCAACGCCATCGTATAGAGGGGGCGCTAGGTACCTTTCATCTTGTCTAACCAACTCAAGTCTAGATTTACGATTTTCTCGATCAATTTCATCAGTATGCATAACTAAAATGGGATCAGTCCATTTAATAAAGTCTGAACTTTGAGACATCCAAACGGAACGTCCCCATTCCGTAGGAAGTTTATGCATTAAAGTATAAAGATTCGTGCCTTCATCAAAAAAGAAATGGGACTCATCTTGACTTGGAATTGGGTCAATACTAAGTGATTTCCAGTTAAATCCATCAGGAGAAACAGCCATCCACCGATCACGACTATCAAACATACCCTTATATCGCCGATTTGGATCCGGATCACTATCATCCCTAAAACAATGGTATAAAAACCGTCCATTGCCCCATCTATCTAATTGATTTGATTCAGGTAAAAAACAGATATTATTATCTTTGGAACCATTCCACTCAAAAAGACCCAATGAAGGTTTGTCCCAATTGATAAGATCTGTAGAAGTCGCATAGCAAGAAACTCTACGCTCTGTAATAGCTCTTGGGCCGAATGGTTCACATTGATAGAAAGCCCAGTAAAACCATTCCCAAAGTTGCTTATCTGGGTTCCATTGAGGAGAGTTACGCGACTGGACCGCAAATTGCCCTGCTTCTACCTCGGCTCTAAGAACAGGCCTGTTTTGACCAGGTTTATGCAGTTTTCTTATTATGCCTTTGGTACTTTCTATAGCATAATCATCAAGAAAAAGTTGCTTGGATCCAGTTATTTCAATCATAATTTCCTTCGTTCAAAATAAGTAAAGCCGAAAATATATGATATATATTACATTGAAAGTCATTAGTTTAGTTAAGATATTCAGATTAAAGTCAGCAAAATATTATTTGTGTTTGATAAAATCCGTGAATACCAGACATCGTGAATAGTAATCTATCCTATTAAATTTTAATCAAAGGTAATGCCAAAATGACTCATGATTCTATTACCGTATCATCAAAAGGTAAAGCGGTATATGACATACCCGCAAAGAGGATCGTGTTGGAATACCCGGAACTGAGTGGGAGACCAGAAGTTTGCATGTCGCAAACAAATGACGGATATATATGGGCTGCCATTGGATTCAACACTGGACAACAAGGATCACTGGAACATATAAATCAAGAAAGGATTTTTTATTCAAGTACCCGAGGTGAATCCTGGCAAAGTAAACCCATCTCACCTACTGGTCATCGTAGGATGTGTGGCTTTACAATTTTGTCTGATGACACGTTTTTGATCACTGTGGGTAAAGATCGGAGACAAACCGAATCCAATGAACTGCAACTATACAGTTCTAATAACCGCGGTGATACATGGCAGCTTATATCAACAATCACAGCCGATCCATATGAACATATTGCAGGATCTTTTGAAAGTATTACAGAAACTAATCTTGGAACGGTGCTTTTACCTGCAGTAAGGCATTCTGGAGATGGACTCAACGAACCAAAATCTCATGTTCTCTTCCGTTCTGAGAACAAAGGATCAACCTGGCAAGACCCTTTGGTTACATTAAATGATGTTTATGAACCTCATATCATTCAACTTCATTCCGGTAAGCTACTTGGTGCTTTTCGATATCAACGTGGTGCTTTGCAAAATGAATCAAGCGATGTTCTGCAAGCCATGGGAGCAGGCCCTCTCAAGCCAGTTAAGAATATTCCAGGATCAGGACAATTTGTATTTAAACACGTTTTTGTCGCCGATTCATTTGACGATGGACTAACATGGAATAATCTACGTCCGGCCAAAACTAAAGAAGGAGTCCCACTGGTTGAATATGGCCAGTGTCATGGTCAACTTACCCAGATTAATGATGGTCGAATTGTTCTTGTACACGACAACCGATACCCGTATGAACAAGCAGAAACAATAGCCAGGGTGAGCCAAGATGATGGTAATACATGGATGGAAGAAGCTTTCCACATCACTGAAGGCCACGGATACCCTGCTAGTACCAGCTTATCCGACAATACCTTGATAACTGTCACAGGTACTACTATATTCGATCCCCAAGCCCGACTAATAGGAGACTGGAAAGTAGAAGCTGTAATTTGGCAACTACCATTCTAACTAACAAAATCACGTTACCGTATAGATAGATGGATAAAAATCTAGAAACATTATCCAACAATTAATAAGTCTAATTGAACGCTATAAATTATCTCCCCCTTAACTTGGCAAGAAGATGCAGCATTTCAATATATAACCAGATTAAAGTCACTAAGAGTCCAAAAGCACCGTACCATTCCATGTACTTAGGTGCACCACGATCTGCACCCTCTTCAATAAAATCAAAATCCAAGACTAAATTCAAAGAAGCTATTACTACAACAAACAAGCTAAACCCTATACTGAATAAAGAGCTGTTATTAATACTCAAAATAGGTAAAGCTGAACCAAACATACTTGCCACAAATCCTATGACGTATACAATCAGTATCCCGCCAGTGGCAGCCGCTACACCTAGCTTAAAATTTTCAGTAGGTTTTATAAGTCGAGATCTATAAGCAAGAAGTAACGAGAACAAAATTCCCACTGTTAAAGCTATAGCCTGAGGAACTATCCCCTGGTACATTTCATTGAACATAAACGAGATCCCACCAAGCGCTAATCCCTGAAGAGCTGCATATATAGGGACAGTAATTGGAGATAGAGCCTTCTTCATAATAGTAAGTATTCCAACTACTAAACCACCTATAAAGCCAATGAACACAAATCCAGTAATCTGAAAACTGTATGTTAGGTATCCTGTAGAAAGTAAAATTAGCAAACTTATTGCAATTTTATTTACTGTTCCATCTACAGTCATTACTCTTTCAGTTGAATTCGGGATATCGGAAAAAGTTTTTGAAGATAAAGCAGGATTGGCGGATCTCAATAAAAGATGATTCTGTTTGGATTCTGCATTAACGGATTTCATACAATCTTATACTAGCCTCCATGATCAATAATTATTCCATAAATAAAATAGATTAAACGTAATCCATTTTCTAGGTATATCACTTGTTTCAATCGGCAAATTCAATCCTTTGCGGACTCTTGGTGTGTATCGAAAGTGCGATCTTCTCAACCAATTCTGTGGCAACCATACCTGCACCGGCTGATACATAAGGCTCTGTGTCATTTTGAATAGCCTCTATCAGCAATGGAAGTCGATCGATTGGAGGAGGCATAACAACGTCTCCATTTGAAAAACGTGCCCTTGAAAAATGCTCATCCAGAACCACCGAGTGTTCACCGTCATAGAATTCGAAAAACCATTTTGATACTGCTGGATTACTTCCTGCATCACTCATTAGAAACGTAGATACAGAGCCGTCATTGAATCTAATTGTAGCGGCCACCGTGTCAACCAAACCAGATTCTCCAAACTGATCGGGGTGAGTAACCTGTCCTCCCACAGCATTCACTTCAACAGGCTTAGCATCATGAATCCAACACAAAAAATCCAAGGCATGTACTCCAACATCATAAAGTGGGCCACCACCTTCTTTAGGATCCCATCTCCATTGGGTTAAATCAGCAGGTTTCATCATACATTGACCGTGACTCACTTTGGATTTGATCCTGTCTTTAATTGCACGGGCAGCCCCTGAAAACCTTATCGAAAAATTGATCATCATCTTCTTACCTGATGAGTCAAGAACCTCTTTAATACGAATGCAGTCACGTTTCGTCATGGCCATTGGTTTTTCCAACCAAATATGTTTACCAGCACGAAGGGCACCAATAGCTAAATCTGCATGCGTACTGTGTGACGTAGCAATAGATATAATATCTATCCTTGGATCATTGAATATATCTGAAGGATCGTTTGTGTGGTAAGACTCTTTAATATCACTGGCAAATCTCTGTGCCGATACTTGATTCACATCACAAAATCCAATGATTTCTACATTAGGTGTTGTTTGCGCTCCACGTAGGTGAGTTCTACCGGCATTACCGCAACCAATTAAAGCCCAACCAAATTTTCTACTTTCTTTTAGCTTATTAGCCATGATTTAGATAATCTCCAAGTTTTGGTTTTGAAAAAGTATAGCCGATCAGTCAAACCTAACAGAGACTTATAGCTGCCTGTTTAGTATTTATTGATAAATTTGATAATGAATTCAAATCGAATCTGTGGACCTACGACCAGTCAAAAACATCCCGATAAGAATGCATATTATTGCTAACAAAGAAAACAAGCTCACTATCAAGCTATATGACATTAATCCAGACAAGAACTCAGTTACCGATAAATCTATAAGTTCAGACATTTTACTTGCTATCAGTTGCTCGGTGATCTGCAATCTACCAGGCAGTACTTCATTTGCTATCGTGTCATTGATCTTTGACAATTCTGGCAACAGGAATATTGAATAACTTATTGAAGTTATAAAATAAATTGATATCGCACCAAAAAACAATGGACCTGTGCCCCATAATAATCTAGCATGCCAACTTCGTCCTCCTATAAAACCTATGCCGACCATTAACAAGATAACAATGGCATATAAAAAGTATTTAAGCGACCTGAACAATTCTGACAAATATCTCCACCTATCAAAACTATCAAGACCTTCTCGACCAAACAGATCTACAATATCTTTCCTCAGTTTTTTATGTGTGTATATCCATCCTTCAGACATTAATGAGCGAAATTCATCAAGTTTCACAACGCTATTTTCGCCGTTAACATTTCTATAAGCATCGATTCCAAAAAAACCATGGATCAGATTGTGACGTAAATCTTGATCCGTATATATCCAGCCTTCTTTAATCAATTTTCGAAATTTATCAATCTCATTCCGATCATTATTCTCTCCCGTAAATCCAATCCTATTGTGAATTAATCCTTCATGGAAATGAAGCTCGTCGGGAACCGAATTCAGAACAAATTCAGTTACATTGATAACATCGGTTTCTAAATCACGCATAATTTCGGAGGTCATCAAGTCTACAGGAATGCAGTCGGGCAAACCTTCAGGCGAATACAATGGTTGCCGATCTAAATCACATTGAGGAATTAACTCGATTTGATCTCTTAAGCGTGTTGAAATCAATGCCTTAATTCCATTTCGTATTTCCGGTTTCTGACTGGAAATATCAATTACAAAGTCTATCGTATCAGTCTGCCCAATCAAATAAGGACTCAAGCTATAAATTACCAGTTCAGATTGATTTTGCATCCACTTTTCAGAAACTCCCTCACGAATTAAATCTAATATCTCATTTTCTGTAATTGATAGGCCAAAATTTAAATCAAGCTTTTGATCTAAAATTTCCGTTAAAGTTGGCAAGATAATCTCATAATATAGTAATGGGTAAACTTCAGATTCTCTGAGTAAAACTTCAGTTTCGTTCACTATAATTTCAACTCTGTTCTGCAATTCGATTGATAACTGAAAACTATCCTCCCTGCCAATAAGATATCTTACTAACTCATCAATACTATTATGCACCTGTTGATTGACCCATTCCGGAGTAAAAACGCGATCTATAAAAGAACCTACCTGTTTACTGGAAACTTTTATATCAAATGGTAATCCTGTTTTCACTAAATCATCGGTAATCAGATCAAGATATTTGTCTTTTAGCAGTTTCTGAGTCTCTGTTTTACTTAAAACTATCTTTATTTCATCGGTTAACCTGGAAAATTCCTGGTTAAAATCTAAAACCAAGATAAATTTATCGTCCCTATTGGTAATATAAGGGATTATTTGGGTGAATATTTCTTCAACTGAGGATTGAAGAGCATCAGGTGGAAATACTCTGGAAAAAGAGGCGACTATATCTTCAGAATCTAGACTTGCTAATAGCCAAGGAATGTCATCAATCATAAATACATCGGTATTAATTTGTTCGGAGTCTTCTAAAACAGTGTAAGGAATCTCTGACGAAACAAAATTGTAAATTTGGTTTCGTTGTAAAACATCAAGATAAAACTTATGATTCAAAAAAGTAAATTCAATTCTGATCGATAATATCGTGATGAATAAAAATACAATCAGAATACAAGCAAGTGAGGTAGCTAAGGCTCGTCTAACCCAAATCATATGATTATTACCCTTTTATAGAAACGCATAATCCTATTATAAAGCTAAAAAGTTCCTATCTGAGTTAGATAGAACTGATATGATAATATGAGATTTCAAGTCAATGTCTATTACTAACCCACAATCAGTTGTAATTATCGGGGCCGGTGTTACCGGACTAAGTACCGCTTTCCATCTTGTAGAGAAAGGTGTAGAGAGCGTGGTTATAGTAGATAAGGGTACGGTTGGTGGTGGATCCAGTCTTCAGGCTGGCGGCATTGTCACTATGTTGATGCCAAAAGAAACGGCTATTCGTGCCAGAGCCATCAGCATTGATATGTTTGAGCGCTTCGATAAGATGTTAGATGGCTATCAATACCATCAGGTTGGATGTATGAACTTGTTTACAACTCAAGAAATTAGCAGAGTAGCTAAGCATTGGGATTTACAGAAAAAACTAGGTGCTTCATTTGAAATACTTAATGGTAAAGAAATAACCGATCGTTTTCCAGACATAGAAGTCAACAAAACTGATTACGGTGTCCTTGATCTCAGAGGCGGTTACTCTGAACCTCACAAATATATACCTGCTCTAAGAACCAAACTAGAGGACATGGGTGTAGTATTCCGTGAGAATGAACCGGTTACCGGATTTGAAATATTTAATAGTCAAATAAATGCTGTCATAACAGAAAATGAAACTATTAAATCAGATGCAGTAGTTTGTACAGTTAACGCATGGACAAACCATCTATTATCACCAGTTGGATTTGAAATACCTTACAAGAATTTTGTACATGAGCGATTTGTAACCAAACCATTAAATAAGCCGATCCAATTACCAGTTATCAACGATAACATCTTTAATTCGTACATCAGGCCTACAGACGATAACCGGTTACTTGTTGGTACAGGAAACCATGATTCCACCGCTTTTGAAATGCATGGCCCTAACTTTAGTGTAGATGAATTGGAACCTGATCCAAGAGCATTGCCTTACATTAAAGAAAATATGACTAACCGTACCGAGCTCCTTAAAGAAGTTGATTGGGATTATCATACTGTGGGCCTAATTAGCTTGTCGCAAGATGTCCAACCTGTGATTGGCCCGGTACCAAACATTAAAGGTCTTTACGTAGGAACAAATTTTCACTCTGGAGGTTTCGCGTATAACCCAGTTTCAGGCCTGCTAATAGCAGAACATGTCGTTGACGGGGGAACCAGGTTCAATACCGATCTTTACAGTACAAACCGGTTTGAAAATTTTGATACAGAAGATTTCCTGTCACAGCCATTAATGCACAGTGAGATTGGAAAAGTTAGACATTAATCGAAAAAGCAAGCAATTTAGAACAAAAAGATCAGATTGCACTATTTTTTATGTTTATCGATTCCAGGGAAATTCATAGGACGGACGATTGACATAGCGTTCAGTTTCCAAATCCAAAATAATTTCTTTCTTCGGTGGCATATGCAAATGGAATATATTATCGTTGACGACTGAAATATATTGACCAGCTTCTAAATCAGTTTGGGAACAATTACCAATATGTCTCGAATGCCTATTTAAATCGGTACTATAACGTACAGAACCAAAACTATGCTCGCCAAAAGCTCCTGCCTGTATCACGACATTGCGACTGTGAACAGAATTTAAATTAACCAGCCTGATAACTGTTCGTTTTTCTTCGAGTTTTTCTACCAGGGCAGCTATATCTTCTGGTAAACCAGGACGCCGCCGATCTAGGTCAAAATAACGTACTCTACAAATCAATAACCCTCCATTATACATGATCTGTGGCGCACCCAGTGTAAGTTGTATCAACGATTCGGTAAGCACTGGATTTAGATTCTGCCAGTGATGAATATGAACTTTCATCAAATCTTCATTGTCCTGCCGTATAGAATCAAGCCTACGACACACCTGATCATAACTAGCCCTCAAAATAAATTCAGGGTAAGAGGGATTCTCTCCTTCCAAAAATCTTAACCATGGCTGTTCGTGACCGCTATCTTCCTTGGTACGAAAGGAATGAACCAGATTCCAATCATATTTACTGGCATGCCGAATCCTCTCTATTGATTGCCAGTCAGAAGCGGCCATCGAAATATTCCAAACGGCCGCTGGAAACATAATTGTCATAGGTTGATAATCAAACCAGCCATTATCCCCATATCTATAAGGAACAACAAAAGTTTCCTTGTTCTCCTCTAAAGATTCAAAGATTCCAATCCACCGTTCAAGGTCTTCAAGATTTCCAAGACTCATTTCGAGTTCACTTACATCCCTAATATCACCTCGATTCAAAACATGATCGATTTGCGTACGAGCTAAATTAAGATAGTTGGAATCAGCACTTAAAAGATATGCGTTTGATGCACCAACTATAGCTGCCTGTGCAATATTGTAAAACCCATGAGGCCACGTCCATCCATAATTTCCTCCATACCACTTACCTTTGTTATTTTCTCCAACCTCTCCAGATAGCCCTACGTTATCAGGTAATAACCCCCCATTCTGCTGTGAACGTTCAGACCACGCATCCACATATTCCAATACCCACTTACGATACTTTTCCTCTCCAGTAAGTAAATAGGCATTCGTTACTAAACTTGTACACAATAAATTAGCGGTTACATCCCCGCTACCCATTCGTTCTAACATTACCTGCCCCATACGTCTAGCAAGCTCTGGATCTTTAAGATCGTCGTAGGTCCTTATACCAGGAACATCTTCAAATGGAAGCCCATAATGGCGCATCCGAAAAGACCAAGATAAGACTGGGTCTCCATCCATTAGCCCCCACCTGGGCCCTAAACTGCCATTGTGAGGAGCTCGTATAAGCTTTAGATCAGGATCATAGTTTTGAGCATCAGGATCCTCGTTCAAATAGAAACCGGCAAAACGGCGTGCCCGATCAATTATCGTAGGGTTGGTAGGATCAGCCATACAAAGAAAGTAGAAATAAAGGCAGCTCTCACCTTGATGGAACCAGTCGTAACCTTTTTCATATTCTTTCGCCAACATATCCATATGACTTAATTGTTTCGTTACCGCCTCCCATTGTCTAACTCCGAGCCTGAACAGGTGGTCTCCCCCACCCAACAGATAAAGTAATGGCCAGTTATAAAAACTTTCATAGAAATCGTCTGCACCATCGCGAGTCTCTAGCTCCATACCCCAGATTAGAGACCCATCCTCACGCGTGTATTTCTCCAAAAAAGGATGTACAGATTGTTCCATCAATACAATAAGCTTGCGTTCCCACACAGCCCAAGAAGGAGCTTGGGTACAAGGAACGGTAGCTTGTATAGTTATCATCCTTTCCCTCCGTAAACTCAAAGATATATTATGGAACCTGTTTTAACAATTACCCTTCCAAATTAAGAGCTCTGATAAAAAAATCTGGTGAGATTTTCAAGACAACAGTTTAGGAACGTAGGAAAGAAAGAGTGGTAGTGATAAAGAGATTACGAGTCTATTGAATAAAATATTATGAGACATCTGGTTAACAATTTGGTATGGGTGTAGGTTTTTGTCTCCAGGCACTGCCAACTTCGTTTTGCCAACTCCGTGCATCATCATCCTTGGGGAAAACGTTTAGCAAACCCTTCATTCCGTCTTTATAATCCCTCCCACCATTTGCAAATGATGCGAATTCGAATTCTCCAATTTTATTGGGTACTGTGAATTCAATTATAGTGCTCTCACTGGAAGGAGACTTGACTATCACAAACCCGCCACAATTATTTTCCACATCTCCATTACCATCATGGATAAGCAACGTAGTCCCAGACTTGATTAATTTAACGGACCCGGCAACATTCACTTCAACCGATTCGAATAAATCGGTCTTAAATGCCTTTCCTCCATCATCTTGGTCGATAATTCCATAACCAACTGAAAAACTATGATCATTCGCTGCCGAACTGTTGTTTAACACCAACCGAATCCTCTGCCCCACTTTTATATCAATTTTGTCGGGAGTAAACTTGAAATCATCCATACTGATGTTAAGAGTGCCGATCTGTGTCTCCGGATCAATATCGGGTGCTGCGGTATCACTCCCACAACTCAAACAACCCAGTATTAACACAATCACGAATACCATAATACTCATATATTTCATTCAATTATTGCCTCAACTTTTACTAAAATCGGTTATAGGATACCCTGTCAATCCAAATACTTAACAAATCCTACTATAGCCCAAATATTCTAAAAGGATATCGCCTCCCATTTAATAAAATCCCTATGAATGTAGACCGCACCACGTATTTATATGTGACCAAACAAATTATGGACGTTAATGTTATAGCAGTTAAGAACTTGATCTCAATTGGAATACGTAACTTGAACATTAAGAACGTAATCAAAGTAACTATGGGCAAATGTATTAAATACATCCAATATGACCCGTCAGAAACAAATCTCGATTTTGCATTGTAAGAACCGAATCTGTTTTCCACCAGTCCAATAAATGCATATGAAAACAAAACAGCACAAATATTCCTGAATATATATTTAAACAATTCTAACAAATCAGAAATAGTTTTACTGATTTCGTAACCATCTTTTGATGTGTTATTTAAAATACTGTTAAATCCTCCAAGATGTAGGATCATGTAGGCAACAAACCCAACTATAGCTGCTAGCAAATAAAAACTCCAGTTGGTTTTAAGATGCGCAAATAGCGTGGGGTTTCCATAAAGACTATACCCAAGAACGAAATATAGCCCACTCGCTTCTGGATTTAAAATTAATTCACCCCAGGTTCTCGCATTTATAAGACAACAAAGAATTATGAAAACTAGCGGGTACCTGGATCGAAACACAATACTAGATACAATAGACTTAGATTTATATAGCATGAGTAATATAAATCTCAATCCAATTTTATTTAAACCGTGTAAGCTCCTTACTCCCAGTAAGTATATTGGCCCTAATATCGCTGTAACTAAAGTAAATATTATTAGATGCCACAAAAACCACAAGTGAAAAGGTTGACCTTCACCGGTATAAAAAAAGATGAATTCCCCTGTTCTACCATATTTGAAAATCCATGGCAGTGTTAGCGACATCAGGGGTGCAAACACTATTGAAGGCAATACTATACGTAATAATCTATCCTGCCACCAACTTTTCCAAGATTTACTACTAATAAGCAAATTAGCAAAAAAGCCCGCTAGAATGAAAAATAATGGCATCCTCCAAATATGTATGAAATGAAAGATGGTAGATATAACATCGGATGAGTTTTCATCAGCAGGCCAAAACTTCTCTATATCAGGCACATATGGCAGTGCTGCATGTAAAACAATCCCGAGCAACATAGCGGTACCTCTTAACATATCCAATCCATGATATCTGATTGAATTATCCTGATCTGTAACAACACTGTTACTGGCAGAAAGTATTAGGGATGTACCACAACTCCCACAAAACAGGAAATCGGTTGAATTTTCGTTACCGCACTTTAAGCATTCCATTAGTCCAATTATAATGTCTATATTTGAGTGCCTACGAGGTATTTACTAGGTTTACGATGGAGCAAAGCTGTATCCTTTTTCAAATTAAAAACTGACATATGACATATATCATTATGAATAATATATGTACGATAGAGGAAGCCGTTTAATTTATTATAAATTAGAGAGTCAAATCGATGAGCCCTAAAAAATAAATAAGAAAAGGGAACGGCAAATTTAAATACATGCTTCAATCATAAAATTTGACTTTCGGAGATCACTAATGAACGACCATTATTTTGAAACAGTTCCCGATTACTTGGTACTTAATTATCATCTAATGCACCCCGGAGGTGACAGCGCACCAGGCGATCCAAACCTAGCATATTTTCTTAACAATACATATCACCTCCATTATATTCTAAGACATCCATGGACAGGTTCTAGTGCCCCTGCGAACGATGCCGGACGAGCCTTCTCATTCATTCATATCACAAGTCCTGATATGCTGCACTGGACCTGGCAACCTACTACTCTACAACCTTCTTTTACAGGTCACGGTACATTTAGCGGTACTGGCTTCATGACCAACGAAGGGCTACCAGCAGCAATATATGCAGGCCTATCGGAACCACGACATTCATTTATCGCCATTGCCAAAGACGAGAGTCTTACCCAATGGGGAAAGCCATATGCCCTACTGCCAAAGGACGGTCCCGGCGATTCGGATTTAAAGCTATTGGGAGATCCTGACCTGTTTGTCATAGATAACACTTATTATATTTATTCAGCTGGAGACAATTTAGAACTGTATAGATCCACGGATCTACAAAATTGGAAACATGTGGGTCCATTTATGCAACACGATATGCAAGATGTAGCCAAGGGTGAAGATATATCCTGTGCCAACTTTTTCCCACTAGGCAACAAATGGATGCTGCTTTGCATCAGTCATTTTATAGGCTGTCGCTATTACATAGGTGAATGGGATTCAGAAACAGAACAATTTGTTCCTGAAACCCACGGAAGAATGAACTGGAGAAGAAGCGATCAGTCTCTAATTGAACCTACACATCGTGACTTTTTTGCGCCCGAAAGCGTTTTGACCGGGGACGGACGCCGTGTAATGTGGGCGTGGCTTGCTACAACTGACCCTGCTATCGCGCTTAAATCTGTTCAATCTTTACCTAGAGAGTTAGCTATCCGAGATGATGGGAGTTTACAGATTGATCCTTTAAAGGAACTTGAATCATTAAGATATGACCACATTATTCTAGAAGACGTCGTATTGAACAGTAAAACTGGATTTACTAGCGGCAGTTTCCACTCTTCCGAAAAGATAGCGAATTTGGAATGTGACTCACTAGAACTACGTATCTTAATTGACAGAAAAGAGGTTGATAGAAAACGCTTAGGATTACAATTTTTTGCCGATGAAGAAAACGAG
>CEUZ01012834.1_pt1 | contig 30347 bp, 25 predicted proteins | sample 361511 | NCBI WGS metagenome assembly CEUZ01 (sample SAMEA2622822, study PRJEB7988) | marine metagenome | biome: marine biome (ENVO:00000447); feature: surface water layer (ENVO:00002042); material: "saline water (ENVO:00002010), including plankton (ENVO:xxxxxxxx)" | depth 5 m | reverse complement strand
CAACAGCAGAAGCGCTGTTTTCATCCGTATTGTCTGTTTGTTTAATACTTGACATGGATACGTTAGTAGCATCACCATTATTTTGAGTGAATAATATTTCTAAATCTGAAACTTCCAAAGCACCAGACCCACCATTTGTACTATACACTGCTTCACTAAATGTTACATCAGCATAACTATTATCATTCGCAAGAGTAACATCAGTTATTGTTGGTGAAGTTAAATCATGGGGGTCATAAACTCGAGCATGACCCGCATCTATTCCCGTACCATCATTTAACCAAGCACCTACAATGACCCTGTCACCATCAGAGTCTATTGCCACAGAAAATCCGGATTGATCTCCTGCTGCTTCCCCTTCAATGTCATAGCCAACTGCCGACCAACTATTATTTTCATATTTATAGACTCTTGCATGTCCTGCATTATTTCCACCACCATCATTACCATATGCACCGATAACTACATAATCGCCATCAGAATCCATCGCAATAGATCCGAGCTCTGATGAAACATCATTTGCTGTCTCTCCATCAATATCACTTCCCACCTGTACCCAGTTAGCTCCATTATATTCAAAAATTCTCACGTGTCCTGCATTATTCCCACTACCATCATTGCCAGGTGCGCCTATAGCGACGCGATCACCATCGGAATCAATTGAAACTGCTTCACCAGAACGATCATTAGCCGCTTCTCCATCAATATCGCTTCCTACCTGTACCCAGTTAGTTCCATTATATTCAAAAATTCTCACGTGTCCTGCATTATTCCCACCACCATCATTACGAGCTGCTCCCGCTACAAAATGGCTACCATCTTCATCTATTGCTACTGAGGACCCAAACCAATCGCCTGCCGCCTCTCCATCAATGTCACTCCCAAGCTGAATCCAGTTAGCTCCATTATATTCAAAAACACGAATATAACCTGCCTGGTCTCCACCACCATCATTAAATCTGCCACCAATAGCAACGCGATTCCCATCTCCAGAAAGTGAAACAGTATAACCTGATTTATCCCCTGCCGCTTCCCCATCAATGTCACTCCCAAGCTGAACCCAGTTAGCACCATTATATTCAAAAATTCTCACATGTCCTGCATTAATTCCTCCACCATCATTATTATCGGCCCCTATAGCAATACGACTCCCATCACTTGAAAGTGATACAGGCCAGCCAAAAAGGTCATTTTGGCCTTCTCCATCAATATCATCTCCAATTTGAGTCCAGCTTCCATTAGTTAGGTGAAAAACTCTAACATGACCGGTAGGATTTGCAGCTGTTCCATTTCCAGTATTCTTTTCACCACCAATTGCTATTCTATTACCATCATCGGAAATTGTTACTTTCACTCCAAACCAATCGCCTGCTTCTTCACCATCAATATCATCTCCAATTTGAGTTTGAGCAAACCCAAGAGATAGCAAAAAGAACATTCGAATTATTATTGTATTATGATGCATTTATTAATAATCCGGTGGAAATCCTATTTCGGGTCCAGGATCTTCCCCTTCTACTGCTTTGTATCCAAAGAAAAGGCCAAGACCAGATAATAAAAGGAGAATGATAATAACTGCTGTAATGCCGTATATATTCTCGATGTGGAAGAAAAAACTGTCGATTGCATTTTTGATTTTGAACCAAAGCCGTCTGAAAAACCCATCTTTAGGGAATCGCCCTTCTGGCGGTGTGGCACCCAGGATGGGCCAGGTATATTTTCGAACGTTCAATTTCATTTCGCTCATATCTTTTCTAGTGCTGAACCGTGCCCGCAATCCCCCGATTAGCCATTTTTCTTTTGGCACAGTTTCAGGCTTATCCATTATATTGAAATGATTCAGAACAAATTGACTCTTGGTTTCAGTCACTCGCAATGTCCACATAATGACGTGTGTGGCGTCATGCTGCAATCCGATGGTTTTGGCCACCTGTCTAGACATAAGTCCATTTTTGAATTCATCTTTTTCGATGATTTGCTTCTCAATGTTAAAGTTCGTCAAGTTGGCCCTGCCTGAAAAAGTTACCTCTCCCCGAATCCATTCATTGACCAATTCAGATATTTTTTCTCGGTCGAAGGTTTCATCTAATGAAATTTCTAAGGGCAGAATGATCACCTGAGGTTCAACTGCATCCACAGATTTTACTTGAATATCATCCGATTCTATATCTGCAGAAGCAAGAAAAGCAGCAGCCTTTTTTACTTCTTTTGACATGATTGTAACAATATCCCCCATGATATTATCATAATCTGCACGACTGATAGTTCGTTCATTCTTTACAGCAATCAATTGGGATTTTAAACTATAAACAGGACCATTTTTAGTTAAGGTCCCAATAACAATAAAATCAACGCCAAGGGCATTACCTGCTTCTACACCACATATAAAGGTAGAGCAACCAAATACACGGATATTTTGCTCTTGAAGGTTTTGACGCATCTGCTCTCGATTCAGAAGGATGAATTCACCTTTTTTGAAATTGGCATATTCATTGGCAAATCGTTCGGAGACGTCTTGCATGGTTTGATCAGGTACACCTACCCCGTCAAATTCGAGCACAGCGACCGTACTTTGCTTGAATGAACCTTGGGCCGATGCAGTTGTGAATAAATATAAAAATAAGAGAAGGAGTATAGAAAAATACCCCCAGCCCTGTACGATTCTTATCATATATCCAACGGATAATTGATGGTCTGTACTAATAATGGATGGTCTGTACTGATTGGTTGTCAACAAATTGAGTACAGAAAAGTTATAAATATTAAATGTAATCCTAAACAGAATAATTTTTTCTACATAATTAGTTACATATTTACATGATTTACACTTTATTTCCCCGTACTACCGAAGCCCCCTTCTCCTCGAGTAGAGTTGGATAATACTTCCACCAATTCAAAATGGATAGGCGAACCATCCATGGCCACCAATTGAAACAGGCGCTGGCACGGCTCAACCGTATAAGCTTCATCCTTTATATTATCCACTGCGGCCATGATTTCTCCGCGATACCCCCCATCGATCAAACCGATAGAATTTGAGAGTCGCAGGGGCGTCTTGGCAATGCTGGACCTGGGCATTAATAGATAGGGTCTTCCCTCTTCCGTTTCACAAGCAATTTCTAAATGAATCAGCGTGGATTCGCCGCCACTTATGGTCTGTTCATTGATGACGAATAAATCCAATCCCGCATCGCCATCGTGAAAATGGCCGTGGTTTTCATACATGGCTTTCACTTCTACGTTAAATGGTCTAATTTTTAGGTGCATTAGGTTCCTTATTTCCAAATCTTTTATTTAAATAATAAATAATAATACCCAACCCTACAATTGCTAATCCTACAAATGATTCAATGGGTTGAGCCATTAAAGTATAATAAATAATCCATATATTGAGCAGGATCAATATTCCCGGTGTGTAGGGATAGCCCCAGGTTTGATAGGGCCTATTTAAATCGGGTTCCCGTTTTCTTAAGAAATACACTCCGGATACTGTGGCAGTCGTGGTTATAATCAATGCAATGCCTGTGTACAGAAGTACCTGTTCGAAAGATGATGAAAGTATAAACAGCATAGAAATTATAAATTGAATCCAAAAGGCATTAATTGGTATCCCATTCTTATTTCTTTTTGAAAGAAAATGAAGTGTAGAATAATCCTCGCCCATAACTTGCATTATCCTGGGTCCAATAAATACGTAACTACTCACAGTAGAGATTAATAATACCGCAATTCCAACACCGACAATCTTTGCACCCATCGTTCCAAATATATTCACACCTGAGATGTATCCAACTTCCACTTCACCAACCATAGAATGAATCGGCGTAGACAATAAAAAAACATAATTAAGCAGAACATAAAGCATCATTACAAAACCGGTACTGATTAACAATGAACGGGATATATTCTTTTTTGGATCAATAACTTCACCAGCAATATAGGCAGTAGAATTCCAGCCTGTATACGCATAAGATACCCATACCAAACTAACGGCAAAACCAGAAGTGAAAAAGAGTGCGCCATCTCCTGTCTTGGGAAGGATACTGATTTGTTGTGGATTGGGTATAACTACACCCATTATAATAAATAATATAATTAGCCCAATCTTAATCCCAGTAGTGCTATTTTGAATGAATGTCCCCACTTTGAGAGAGTATCCATGAATCAGGTGAAATCCGATGATGGCAATTGCAGCAATATATGTTGGGTCCAATAATGGAAATACAGAAGAAAGGTACTTACCCAAAGCCATGGCTGCCAAAACTGCTGGCGCAGAAAAACCAACCGTGGCGGAAACCAATCCACCAGCGAATCCAAGCGCTGGATGTACGGATCGAGATAATAAATGATATTCACCTCCAGAACGCGGTAATGTGGATGCCAATTCACTGTATGAAAAAGCACCGAATAAGGCCATGAAACCACCCACTACCCATAACATTAATAATGGAAAAATGGACTGAATATCCTGCAATTGGAATCCTAAACTGGTGAAAACACCAGTTCCTATCATAGAAGAAATGACAAATGATGAAGCCGTCCATACCGTAATATGGCGTTTTATAGGCTTCTTATCCATTATTGAATTTTAAGAAGTCCGTAATATTTTAAAAACGAGGGTGACCCATCCCACAATAAATGCAACACCACCTATCGGTGTAATGGCACCCATCCATCGTATCCCGGTAAGGACCAAAATATACAGACTACCTGAAAAAATGAGAATGCCAACAGACAATAACACTGCGGGTAGTTGAATCACATTGCCACTATAGTAAAAACCAAGGATGCCCAGGAGGATTAACCCCAAAGCATGGTACATGTGATAGCGAACGCCTGTTTCGAAAATGGCCAAGTCCGCCGGAGACACTTTGCTTTTTAATCCGTGTACACCGAACGCACCCAAAATGACGGCGAGCCCCGCCAATGAGGCGCCGAGTATAATCCAGTTTTTCATGATTGTTCGTTTTTGTGAATCAAAGTTCTAATGGGAAATGGAATTTCAATATTTTCCTGAGCATACCGTTTATGAATCCGTCGAATAAACTCATCAATGATAGGATGCTGATCTCCATATTTTTTTCCGCGAAAATACACTTTCAAATCCACACTGGATGGACCAAATTGGAAACAACGCACCACAGCCGGTGCATCCTTCCTCGCCCCTTCGACTTCATCAATGACACTTTGTGCCACTTCTTCTGTTATAGCCATCACATGATCTAAATCACTATCGTAAGAAACGCCTAAAGGTACACGAATAGAAAAACTGGGATCACCCTTATCATAATTTTTCACAATGGCTGTAGATATCTTTGCATTGGGCACAGTGACTATATTATTGGTTCGCTCCATTAAGGTGGTATGGCGCCATGTGATATTTTGGACGTAACCCATATACCCTGAATCTAGCTCCACAAAATCTCCAGGTTTTACCTTTTGAGAGAGGAGGATATGCAGTCCAGCAAAAAAGTCAGAAAGGGTATCCTTCAATGCAAGCGACACTGCCAAGCCACCCACACCTAAAGCAGTCAATAGTGGTGTTATGGAAATGCCTAAAGATTGCAGTATGATGAGGACACCAACCGATACAATAATAATTCGAGCTAAATTCACAAAAATGGTGGTAGACGGTAAATCTGTGCCTTGTTTTTCTGCCCAAAAGTTGAGGAGACCAACACCTATTCTGGATGCTACCAATGTAACAGACAAGATCAGAACTGAAATAATAATTTTGTCAAAATATTCAAAATAAACAGGTTGAACGAAACTGATGCTTTCTGCTGCAATTTTTAGGGCGATAAGAAAAAACCATAAGACGATATGGGACTCAATGGCTTCAAAAACCATATCATCCCCACGCCAATCCGTTTTTTCTGTCATTTTTTTCAATCGGTTGTGGATGAATTTTTTAAAAATCCACCCCGCAACAACACCGATAATAACGATTATGGATGGAAACAGCCATTGGTCTATAAAGGCCAATGTTTTAAGATATGATTGTAAAAATTCTAACATAAGGCAGGGAAATTACACGATTTGAGATTCTTTACTCAGTGGTTTCATAAGCAATTTCATGGCGAACTACTTTTCTTCCATACAAATATAGATTTATCTGGGTTGGATTGCTATTTTCATCCAACCACCACTCCATGCCATGCTTTTGGCCATTTTTATAAATGCATTCATATTTTAAAAATCCGGAAAGATAAAATTCACTGTCTATGTTTGTTCCAAAAATGTATGCTTCATCAGTCTCCTCAATGCCCAAATGATTCCACTTTCTTTCATATTGCATTTCCTTATCAGAAAAAATCAGGACACGTTTAATCCGCCCATTATCATGATATTCCATCCGGGCATTTTCATTTCCATCCTCATAAAATATTTCCTTTTTTATATTTCCAGATAAGGTGAAGATCTGAGTGAGGCTATCTAATTTTCCCTGTGTATAATTTGCCATAGATGAGGGTTCCCCATTCGGATACCATCTCTGGATTTTGCCATGGGGTTTATCATCGCTATATTGCCCTTTTTCTTCTGGTTGATCGCCGGAATGCCAAATTTCATAGGGGCCATTTTTTATCCCCATTTGAAAGGTAGTCTTGGATTGTATTTCACCCGATGGAAAATACAAAATGGATTCCCCGTTGTACTTTCCCAATTGGTATTGGACCCATGACTTTAGTTGTTCATTCTTATAATAAAATTCTGACAGACCATTTAATTGACCATTAACAAATGTTTTAGATGAGTCTAAAACTCCTTCTTCAGCCCACCATTTCCATTGACTATCTTTTTTACCTTGGGTATACCTGCCAAATATGGATGGCTTTTCATTTGAGTGCCATGCTTTGAACGCCCCATTGAGAACACCTGCCGAGTATGTAGCCAATGAGTCCAGTTCTTTTTTATTTCTGCCCCATTTCCAAATGCCCGTTCTTTGGTCTGAGGCAAATTGTCCAGTTAGGACCAATTGACTGTCGTCCCATATTTTAAAATTACCGTGTTTCAGACCTTTTGAGAATGAGACGGATCTAGATTTGGATTTATCTTCATTATACCATGTCCATGTTTCATCAGGTAGGTTTTTGATATATTTACCGATGACCTTTTTACTGCCACTTGGATAAAATTCTTTAAATTCTCCATGACGATTCCCTCCCAAATATGTACGAAATTCTATCAATTCGCCGTTCAAATAATAAAATGTTTTCCCATCTAATTTTCCATTCTTAAACGTGTGCGTTGAATCGATCATCCTATGGGTATTAGTCCATATCCACTTGCCGTCACGCAATCCGTTTACATGTTTCCCCTTTATATAAATCGCTCCATTGGGATGATAATAAGTAGCCCTTCCATTTGGCATTTCATTATTTATCAATAATTCAGATCGCATGCGGCCATTATTATAATAGGAGATACGTTTGGTGACTTTGGCGCCTTCCCCTTTTCCATTTACGATTTCGATTGTTTTTTTTGCATTGTTGGCATAGCGGTCTATAACCCTCGAATGGGAGGCGCACCCTGAAAATAATATCAGGCTCAATAGTAGAATGAGTCGAAAGGACATGGTATTAAAATTAGTCATGAATTCTGATAGTAAAAATCCTGAAATCAAATTGAGAAAAGTTGGGTAATAATGTTCTAAATTTGTGGGCTGTTTTAGGAGTTATTTACAGGATTTACATATGATCGCAGCTATTTTGAAGGAGACCACAGCCGGAGAAAACCGGGTGTCTGCTACCCCCCAAACGGTAAAAGAACTGATTAAAAGCGGATTGACCGTTCGTGTTCAAACCGGTGCTGGTGATGCTTCCCATTATCCGGATCAGGATTATCAAAATGCCGGTGCAGAAATTTGTGTCGATGCGGCGGCCACATCTGATAATGCACATATTATTTTAAAAGTCGCCTCTCCCACCATAGAGGAAATGGATCTCATTCCAAACGGAGCTGCATTTGTTTCCCTATTCCAAACCACGCGAGAAATTAAACAAGTGAAAGCATTAACGAATAAGAATATAACAGGCTTTTCTATGCACCTCATTCCACGGACCACCTTGGCCCAAAGCATGGATGCCCTTAGTTCTCAAGCCAATATTGCGGGATATAAATCAGTATTGATTGGTGCGGCGCACCTCCCTGTATATATGCCATTACTGATGACAGCTGCGGGAACTATACCACCAGCAAAAGTTATGATTCTCGGTGCCGGTGTGGCTGGACTTCAAGCCATTGCAACGGCGAAACGGTTGGGCGCTCAAGTGGAAGCATTCGATGTCCGCCCTGAAGTGAAAGAACAGGTGGAATCCCTTGGCGCAAAATTTGTTGAAGTAGATTCGGACGTTGATGATGGCGTGGGCGAAGGCGGATATGCCAAAGAAACATCTGATGATTATAAACAGCGTCAACAAGAATTGATTAAACAGCATATTGCCAAGTCTGATCTGGTCATCACCACTGCATTGATTCCGGGACGACCTGCTCCTCTCCTGATACCCACCGATATGGTGAATGGGATGAAGCCCGGATCAGCTATTATTGATCTTGCCGCTGAAAACGGTGGTAACTGCGAGCTAACCCAAGGGGGAGAAGTCATTGAACACAATGGTGTTAAAATTGATGGTACACTAAATTTGCCTTCATCCATGCAGGTTCACGCTTCACAGCTTTATGCGAAAAATGTATCCACCTTTGTTACATACATGGTAAAGGATGGCGAACTTAATTTAGATATGGATGATGAAATTATCTCCGGCGCCATGTTTACCCATCAGGGTAAAATCACCCATGAACCCACCCGCAAAGCGGTGAACGCCTAAGGATTTATTATGGATATGATTAATATTTTAACTGTTTTTATTCTGGCAATATTTGTCGGATTTGAAATTATCACTAAAGTGCCCCCCACGCTACATACGCCTTTGATGTCTGGTTCCAATGCCATCTCTGGGATTGCCATTGTGGGGGCCATCATCGCTACAAAAGTGGGTGGTGAAATCGGAACATGGTTGGGATTGATTGCAGTCATCTTTGCTACCATCAACTGTGTGGGCGGTTTTATGGTCACCGACCGTATGCTCAAAATGTTTAAGCGGAAGTAGGGTTATGGAATACACAAACCTAGCCTACGTTCTTGCGGCAGTTCTATTCATTTTAGGGATTAAAAAACTCAGTTCACCTAAAACGGCCCGCATTGGAAATACCATCGCATCTGTAGGAATGCTTATTGCCATTATCGCTACTGTAATATCATTTGATCTCCTTGATTTTAAACTGATTACCATTGGTATGATTATCGGTGCAATCATTGGCGCCACATTTGCTATCCGCGTTGAGATGACTCAAATGCCACAAATGGTGGCCATCTTCAACGGGTTTGGAGGTGGTGCCTCAGCCCTCGTTGCAGCTGCCGAATTCTTCAATAAATATGGAACGGCTGAACAAACCACTTTTCTTACCGGGACAATCATTTTATCCATTTTTGTAGGGACACTCACATTGACCGGTAGTTTTATTGCTTTTGGAAAACTACAAGGATTTGTGAATGGTCAGCCCATTGTCTTCCCTGGACAGCAAATCATTAATGGATTGCTCGCACTTTCCCTGCTATCCATGGGCGCATATGTGACCATGAGCGGTGGACAAGAAATGAATATGTTTTATGGCATCATCCTGATCGCAGCCATTTTAGGCATCACATTGACAATACCAATCGGTGGCGCAGATATGCCTGTGGTAATTTCTTTATTAAATTCCTACTCAGGACTGGCTGCTGCTGCAACTGGATTTGTTCTCATGAATAATGGGTTAATCATTTCTGGAGCATTGGTGGGTGCTTCTGGACTCATTCTTACGAATATTATGTGTAAAGGAATGAACCGATCCTTGGCCAATGTAATTTTTGGTGCGGTAGGACTTGAACAGGATTCCGGAGGCGGAGAAGCAAAACAAATCAGTATCAAATCATCTACCACTGAAGAAGTCGCAATGATTTTGGATGCTGCGGACAAAGTAATTGTCGTGCCTGGATACGGATTAGCCGTAGCTCAAGCCCAACATGCGGTTCGTGAAGTGGCAGAACAATTAGAATCCATGGGGAAGAAGGTGTTCTATGCCATCCATCCTGTTGCCGGACGGATGCCCGGGCATATGAATGTACTTTTGGCTGAAGCCAATGTGCCTTATGAACTATTAAAAGATCTAGATGAAATTAATCCTGAGTTTGAGGATTGCGATGTGACCATCGTCTTGGGCGCGAATGATGTGGTAAATCCGGCTGCTCGTTATGACACCTCTAGCCCTATTTATGGTATGCCCATTTTAGATGTGGATAAATCTCGAACGGTTATCGTGAATAAACGAACCATGAATCCCGGTTTTGCCGGCATTCAAAACGAACTATTCGGATTCGATAATACGGTTATGGTTTTTGGTGATGCTAAAGAGATGCTCACCACTCTCCACAAAGATATAAAAGAATTATAGTTAAACATAGTAGTTAGGCATGCTTTGCTTCTACCAAAGGTTTTTAATATTTTATATAGTTGAGATACGACATACCCTGTCTCTACATTGAAGTGTCTTGCATCACACCACTTGGAACGAAAATGGATGCATTGCGTTCACTTCTATAAATAATTTAGGAGTCACTCAATTCGAATGAATTCAAGAATAATCATTATGGCCATCCTTTTAAGCACATTGGGGTTCGGCCAAAACAAAGGGACAAAATCTATGGCAAAACAAGAATTAGAAGTGGCCGTTTTAGGCGGTGGATGTTTTTGGTGTGTAGAAGCTGTATTCGAACGAGTCGAAGGCGTGAAAGAAGTGATATCCGGTTATGCAGGCGGACATAAAAAGAACCCCACTTATCAAGAAGTCACCTCTGGTAACAGCGGCCATGCTGAAGTGTGTGAAATTCATTTCGACCCTGACATCATTACCTATGATGAAATTTTAGAAGTCTTTTGGAAGGCCCACGATCCAACCACTTTAAATCGGCAGGGCAATGATTACGGCACTCAATATCGATCTACCATTTACTATCAAGGCAAAGGTCAACAATTATCTGCTGAATCGGCCATTCTTAACGCGAAAGATATGTTTGAGGACCCGATTACCACCGAAGTAAAACCATTGGATACATTCTATAAAGCTGAGGTTTATCATCAGGATTATTTTCGCAACAACCCCAATGTGCCTTACTGCACGTTTGTGATTGCGCCCAAAATCAATAAGCTGAAAAAAGAAGGTACAATCTGGGACGAATAATTTTTGGTGATGATTGAAACAGAGCGTTTAATTATATCCGAACTTTCTTCTAAAGATTTATCCTTCATACTTGAGCTTTATAACGATCCGGATTTTATAAAGTATATCAGCGATCGTGGTATCCGCACCGAAACGGATGCACAACAATTTATCGAATCAGGACCTCGAGCAAGTTATGCTGGACATGGCCACGGACTCTATTTGGTCCAGTTGAAAGACGGTACAGCCATCGGCATCTGCGGGCTCCTGAAGCGAGACAATTTAGATGGCCCGGATATTGGTTTCGCCATGCTCCCCTCCTATCGTAGAAACGGATATACTTTTGAGGCGGCCGAAGCTGCCATAAAAGATGGTCAAAATCGATTTGGATTCAAGCGAATCATGGCCATTACATCGCCTGATAATGAAGCATCAATTAAGTTATTAGAAAAATTGGGCCTTTCATTTGAAAAAATCATTCGGCTTAGTGCTGATAAAAATGAATGCAAATTGTTTTCTACGAATTTTCCAGTATAATAGAACTATTTATTATACGCTCGCATTACTTCAATCAAGGCATCCACACCCGCTTCAGGCATAGCATTATAGATTGAAGCTCTGAATCCACCCACAGAACGATGGCCTTTTAAAGTTTTCAGTCCACGGACATCGCAATAATCTAAAAAGTCCTCCTCATCTCCCCCTTTCGCAAATACAAAGGGGACGTTCATGAGAGACCGATCTTCTTCCGGAATCGGACTAGTGAATAGTGGATTTCGCTTAATTTCATCATAGAGCTTTTTGGCTTTCCGTTCATTCTGCCTTGCCATGGCATCTATACGCCCATTCTTCTTGAGCCAGCCTAAAGTACGATTCACCGCATATATAGACATAACCGGCGGCGTGTTAAACATAGATCCTTTATCAATGTGGGTTTGGTAATTCATCATGGTAGGGATGAGGCGATCCACCTTCCCTAAAATATCGTCTCGTATAATCACCAGCGTCACCCCTGCGGGACCCATATTTTTCTGGGCGCCGGCATAAATCACTCCAAATTGAGACACATCAATAGGCCGGCTGAAAATATCAGAAGACATGTCCGCCACCAAATATCCATTGGGATTCAGAGGTGATGGGAATGTTTTCCACTGCGTCCCATATATTGTATTATTGCTGGTCACGTGGAGATACACAGCATTCTCACTTTGAGATAAGTTTTTCGGGATATGATTATATACTGATTCTTTAGAGGAACATGCCACATTCACATACCCATATAATTGGGCCTCTTTGATGGCTTTGGCAGACCATGCGCCTGTATCTGTATAGTCTGCTATTTGCCCTTCGTCTAATATATTCATGGGAATCATGGAAAATTGAAGTGAAGCGCCTCCCTGTAAAAACAGAACGTGATATCCATTAGGCACATACAATAATTCACGTACGAGTGATTCTGTTTCTGCCACCATTTCCATCACCGGCTGGGATCGATGACTCATTTCCATGAGGCTCATACCATGGCCATTAAAATCCTCAGCAGCACGGGCAGTGGCATCCAGAACAGATTGATTTAAAACCGCCGGACCGGCACTAAAATTATATATCTTTGTCATGTTTCTCTTAAATTTTGAGGTTGCAAATTAAAATGATAATGGAGAATGATATAAACAAAAAACCCCATCCTGATTCATCAAAATGGGGTTTTTCTTAGGAGACTCTATTTACAGTCTAAAATCTTCGTTTTCTTTTTTGTTTATTTCCCGGAGGTCCAGGACGATATCGGTCTTTAATTCGTTTCTGAGCTTCGTTCCGCATCATGCCCTCAAAGGTTAATAATTTGACCTGCTGAGTTGGGTTTAGAAAATCACTAGTACTCTTTACAAATTCTATCCGCGCTTTACTTTTTTCCCCCTCCATGGATGAAAGGTGTTTCAGGACTTTATCCATATCCTTTTTGGTCAACTCGTTTCCATCCGCCATTTTCTCTTTCAGGGGTTTCCAAAATTCCATCTCTGCTTTTCGTAGTTTTTCTACTTCTTTTCGGTGATTTCGCATTTTGGGAAATAACTGTTCTGCCTGATCTTCATTCAGCTCTAAATAATCCGTGAGTTTCCAGATCATCATCATTTCCATACGTTCACCGTATTGGCCACCGGGACCTTTCGGCATCCCCGGTTGGGCTATAAGCAATCCGCATGTGATCGATAAGGTTAAAATTGTAGCGATTCTTTTCATAGTGTTCCTCCATTAGACATAGCAACTACAGGTTCAAATTGAATATCATCTAAAAAGGCCATGGTTTCCCAGATATCATCGCTGGTACTTACAAGGTAGTCGGCCAATTCATATACATAGGCTTCCGTTTCTGAATCCATTACTTCCATAGCATAGAGATCAGTGGATCTATAAACAGTAGGGTCATCCGTAAGTTGGCTAAATGATGCAATACCAAATACAGCCACCAAAGCTGTAGCGGCGACCCCATTCATGAAGCCAACTTTCTTTTGATAACGACGCTGCCGTTCACCATGAAGTTTGGCTATGAATACATCACCATCCGGAGATGAGAAATCAGCCTGTTTAATCTGTTGGAATCTATTTTCAATATTCATGATTTAGTCTTCAAAAAAATCTTTTAATGTTTTTACGGCGTGGTAATAGTTCACTTTCGCCGAATTTTCACTGATACCCATAATTTTAGAAATTTCTCTGTAGGGCATTTCTTGGGCAATACGCATGGTTATGACCATCCTTTGGCGGGAAGGTAGGATTGCCACCGCATCCCACAATTCTTTTCGACGCCATTCATCTTCATGGCTGGTGTCCATATAACTCGATTCTGGTATTTGGTCCAAATGGAGTAGGTTTCGCCACTTGTTTCGCCGGAGATAGGAATTGGACATATTAATGTTTGCCCGGAATAAGTATGTTTTGAATTCTGATTCAAATCGAAAGTTTTTAAGTGCTTTGAACATTTTAATGAAAACATCTTGAGCCAGGTCTTCAGCTTCAATTTCATCCGCTGTGAATTTGAAAAAAAATCCAAATGTTTCAGGAAGATGACGCTTAACCAATTGATCAAATGCAGCCTCATTGCCATCCTGAAATTCCTTTATCAATTCGTTGTCTGTTTTCATGCATTTGCTAATTAGACTAAGGTTGACCTTAAATAGTTAAAAAATAAATTCAAAAAAAAGAGGCTGCCTCATTGTTGAAACAGCCTCATTAAAAGTAAATTGAAAAAAGGCAACTGTCCTTAACCTTTTCTTCCGTCCCCCTCTTTTCCATCTCGATCTTTTTTATCACCGCAGTGACGGTCATATTGCATTCCCAGAACGGTGAAAATCTTAATTATCTCCGTTTGCTTTTCGGTGAATAATGCTTCAATCTTGGCATTTCGATCAGCCATTATTGATTTCAATCCTTCATGGACCTCTTTGCGATCCAATCCTGATTCTTTGGACTGTTGCAAATATTCTTTGACCGTTTCATTGGTTTCTTCATTAATTGTTTTTAAACCCGCCTCTTGTCCAGCAGTCATATCTAATGCATCCACCATAGCTTGATGGGCGGCTTGCATCGCTTCAGCCATTTTCTGTTTCATCTCGGCCTTGAGTTCTTCAATCTTCTGCTTTTGTTCATCAGAAAGAAGATCGTCAATTTCAGATTTCATAGCTTCGTCCAAAGCTTCCAATTCCACTCTGGCTGTATCCTTATCCTTAGTACCAGCTCTAACCTCTTCCATTATTGCTCGCATTTGTTTACCGTACGAGTCCATAATGGTTTTCAAGGCTTCTTTCTGATTATCATCCAGTACATCAAAGATTAACCTGAGATCCATATCGCCTTGACCATTCTTTGGGCCGCCGTGACCTTTTCTATCCATACCACCACCGAATAAATATGGCACCGAATTTTCATTCATCCATTTAAAGAGGCGTGCTTTTTCTTCATCGGAGAGTTTGCCCTGCATTTCAGCTGCAACTTTCCAGAGGAATCCTGGATCACGGCGATGTTTACCATCCTTGCCGTGTTTATTTAAGGCAGAATTGAGTGCGTTGATGCTGCTGGTAGTGAGGCCTACATCCGCATCCAACCCGTCAGAGAATGCTTGTAGTTCCTCATCATCCAAGTGCACTACCTCATCTTTGTTCAGTCCTTCGCAACCCATGGTCGCAAAAAAGATAAGCGCAAGAAAGTAAGTTGATTTTTTCATAAGGATACCTTTACCCTAATTATTAATCTGTCTCCAATTTTGACAGTATGATCGCACAGAAGTTAAATAATATTACAAAAATAATAAAGGGCCGTACCAAATTCTCAGGAACGGCTCTTTTAAATTTAGAAATATATTCGCGAATTATCCTTTACCGCCTTTTCGGCCTCCTTTTTTACCTTTTCGACCGCTTTTTTCCCCTTTAACGCCACGGTGCTTTTTCATCCGCAGTTCGAGGGCTTTATGGATCTTGATAATCTCAAGTTGGCCAGCTGTAAACAATGCTTCCAGTTTTTCATTCTTTTCTGAAAATAAATTCTTTAAAGCTGTACGAAATGATTCTTTATCCAAGTTACCATTCTTTACCTGTTCAAATAAACTTTTAGCTGCTTCACGCGCTTCGTTATTAATGGCATCAACAGATGCAACCTGATCTGAACTCATTCCCAGCACTTTCACCATCACAGCTTTAGAGGAATCTCGATAAGCTCGGCGCTTTACTTCTCGATCTGCCTTATTCTGTTCTATCTGTTCTTTTTGTTCATCAGTTAGTAAATCATCGATTTCGGCTTTCATGGCATCTTTTATAGCCTCCATCTGCGACCTAGCATCATCCTTTGTTAATGATCCATCTTTAACTTGGTCATGGATAACTTTAAATTGTTCTTTGTAAGATGCCATAATTTCTTTCAAAGTAGCTTTCTGGTCATCCGTTAATACATTCATAATGCCATGAATATCATTACGGCCTTTTTTACCATTTTTGCCATTACCGCCTTTCTTCATTCCACCGCTAAAAAGAGGGACATCCTTTTCATCCATCTTCTCAAATAGACGGGCCTTTTCTTCATCGCTTAGATTAATAGCCAGATCACCAGCAACCTTCCATAGAAATCCAGGTGAACGGTGTTTTCCCCTGCTTCCATGGCGATTCAGAACACCATTCAGCTCATCACTAGAAGATTTACTTAATCCTAGGTCTGATACCAGTTCGGATGAGAAATCTTGTAATTCAGCGCTATCTAAATCAACAGCGCTATCTCGCATTGTATTCTCACATCCAGTGGAAACCAGAAACAAGGTTAAGATTGGTAAAAGTAATTTTTTCATTATATTTCCTTTTTGGATAGTTATGAGTTTGTTGTTTGCTCTATTAGATGCATTATCCTGCTAAATAGTTAAATTTTTATTTTGGTTTTGCACTCACTTCTTTAGATAATCGGATTTTTGATCCATCCCAAACTGCAACCCGATAATAATAGGTTTTACCACGATCAAGCCCTTTATGATTATACGGTGATTTAATATTCCAAAATGCATTATTTTTTCCAGTATTTGTTAATGTAATACCTTGCTGATTGTTCCAATATAATCCATGTACCAAATTACTACCGATAGCTGGTGTCCATGAAATTGTAATCTGCCCATTACCTGCAGTAGCAACAACATTTGTAGGAATATTACCGATGGTAATTGATGTGGTATCTGCGGGAGTATTTGGATCGGGGGAAGCGCTTACTTCTTGTGATAATATTGAAAGATTTCCATCTCCATCTTCTACCTGTAAACGGTAATAGTACGTTGATGCATTGTCAAGAATATTATCTACGATAAAATTAATTTCATTTTGCGTTATGCTTAACCTTATATCTGATATAACATTTGAATTTTCATTTACACCCGAAGCATTGCTCCAAAATAAATTATATTTTTTAAAATAAGAATTGGGCTCAAATGCTAATACGTTTTGTTTATCTTGGGGAATGATAAAAATATCTGGTGGCGTTAATAAGATTGCTGTTGAAAAAGCTACGGCACGAAAATTACCAATGGTACCTTGACCAAAATTAGAAACGGGGTTATAGGGTGTTTGAGAAGCTACACTAACCAAACCTCTTGCAATTTTTTCATACATATTGTAATAATCATATGTAATCTTATCAATTTCTGCTGTTCGATGCTTAATATATTGATTTGGCAGTGGATCTAATGTGACTGTAAATAGCTTTAACCCTTCATTTGCATTTACAACACGATTATCATCTATTGCCCAATCTTGTCTAACATAATGAACCCCATTTGCCCACCATTCAAAAAGATAACGGTTACGAGTTGCAGAAGGATCATTAATGATCCACTCATCAGAATATTTACTAGCTCCATCCTTTCCACTAGAATCTTTTCCATTACCATTTGAACCTAGTTGATATACCCAGGCCCCCTGGTAGCCCCGCGGTTTAAGCATCGTTGAATTTGCAGTATAGCTTTGTGAACCTATTTCTACGTTCATTGTATAAATTTCTCCGACTATCCCTTTGATATTACTGCCAACATAAATACCATTCCCAGCATGCGTCATATTTTCGGATGATCCACCTCCAGTACTTATAGAAACAGAAGCATTTTTTTCATAATTAATTGGTGTATTGGCAGGTGCGTTTATATCTTCAGAATAACTAATTTGAACCCAAGCTATTTGGTCCTCCTCTATCTCACCATTAATAACTAAAACGGTTTCAATATCCTCAACATTAATATCGACTGGCACCATTTCCTCATGAAACCCATCACAGGCGATAAAAAACATAAAGAATGCAAATAAAAAACGATCCATTCTCATTGTTTAAAACTCAACATTTATATTTATACTTGGCATAAAACCATAGGTGCTTTGCCCAATTTGCTGAAATAAATTATTATCTCCATTAATATATCTTACCGTATGAATATTTCTTCGATTATAAACATTATATAGAGCGATATCGATTGTGGTCTTTAGCCCTCCTGTCCAGCGCTTAAATAAATCTGGAGAATATTTAATACCTACATCTAGTCGATGATAGTCCGGTAAACGATACTTATTTCTTCCTTCCCAATAGGGGAACGGAATACCGCTGATATGATAATAACCTTCAGGAAGAGTTACAGGGCGACCTGTTGAGTACAAAAAAGTGCTCGATACTGAAAGATTACTAGTAAGTTGTAAATTAGAAAGCATGGTAAGACTATGAGTTTTATCAAAACGATACGGATACCATCTCCCTTGATTAATTACATCAATTTTATAATCACTTTTACCATAATTGTAACTTAACCTGCCAGTAAACTTACCAGTTGGTTTTTCAATAGATGTTTCAAAACCATATGCTAACCCTTGCCCAGTCGCAACATATGCTTCAAGGTTATCAACTAAATAATTATGTAAACCATCCTCAAAGTCGGCCGCACCATTTAATATTTTATAATACGCTTCAGCAGAAACTTTTATTTTGTTATTATAAAAATTATGAAAATATCCCATAGCAAATTGGTCTGTGAGCATAGGCTTTATATTTTTTGTCGTCGGCATCCAAATATCATACCATTCAATTTCTGCACCTAAAGACATTAACCGAAGATATTGGGCATTACGGTTATAGGATAGTTTAAATGAGTTCTGTTCTGACAAAAGATAGGTCATCGCTAACCGAGGCTCTAAACTACTATAATAAGACATAATATCTGTTTTACCAGGAAAGGACTCCGCTTCGATGGGTTCATTACTTACCTCATCATAAGTAAATCGATCTCCCGGTCCTAATTGATGATAAAATGAATTCCGAATTCCATAGTATAAAGAAATTCTATCATTTATTTTTTGATCGTTTTCTATATACAGTGCACTTTCGAGACCTTGCATGCCCGGCATGAACTTACCTCCATCATCCTGTGTCGCATCTTCTAAAGAACCATGATTATAATCTTGATATTCTGAGGTTAAACCAAACCTGATTTCATTATTCACATTTGGAAAAAATGAAAATTCCTGCTTGATAATTTGTGTACTTATTCCAGAATGAAAATGATAAATCCCGGATATATTTGCTGTATAATACCGGCTATAGATCAGCGAAGTGTTTGATAACCATTTATTTGCAAAACGATTTTCCCAGCGAAATAATGCTGCACTGTTGCCCCATTCAGTGAACCCCACTGTATATGCACTATCCCTTCCAATGTAGAATGATAAATTCAAGTTTTGTTTTTCATTGATATGATATATGGCCTTCCCATTAAGGTCAAACCAGCTTTCATTAGGTGCGAAAAATCGAAAATCATCACTCTCACTACTCTCGCCTTTTCCTCCGCTATTTTTTCCGCTACCACCTTTATCACTATTTAAACGACCACCTGTTTGAGTACCGTCATTTATTTTATCATATAAACTACCACCACTAAGCCTTGTAGATCTTCCTGATAGAAATATGGAGAACTTATTTTTAATTATTGGTGCTTCTATTGAAAATTTTGACGTAATAAGTCCTGCACTTCCGCTGCCTCGAAAATTTTCGATATTTCCATCTCTCATTTGCACATCTAAGACTGATGCACCCCTACCTCCAAAACGAGCTGGAACACCTCCCTTATAAATAGTTAATCCTTTAACGGCCTCTGAATTAAAAACGGAGTACAATCCCTGCATGTGCGAAGAGTAATAAATTGGCATACCATCCATTAGGATGAGGTTCTGATCAATCCCACTACCTCTAACAATATATCCACTACGGCCTTCAGCAATACTTGTGATACCAGGTAGAAGTTGTATTGTTTTCATTATATCTGTTTCACCCATAACGATGGGTATTTGTTCAACCTGACGAATACTCAATCGTTCAACACTGATTTCTGTTGACTTTACATTGTGGTCAGGCGCAATACCCGAAACATCGATGGTCTTCATGGATATTGGATCCGGTTCCATTATAAAGTTCAATATAATATTTTCGCTTAATTTTATTTCACTCTGTACAGTAGTATAACCGATATAAGTTATTTTTATTGTATGAGAACCCTCTGGTAATGTTAATGAATATTCACCTTCAATATTTGAAGACGTTCCTACCTCTGACTTTGAATCAAAAACATTGGCACCTGCTAAAGGTTTACCAGAATTCTTATCACTGATATATCCTTTTACGATAAAATTATTTTGTGAAAATAAATTTGAGATAAATAATATGGCGAGAAAAATAATTCTCATCTTAGTGCCTGGTTCATGAATCTAATTCTGTTTGGTTTGTATGATACCAAACAGGATACCTATTGTTCCAATCCGACTTAATAAAAAATGATAGATCAATAGACTTCCTCCTACTGTAGACAGAATTAGAGTTATCAATTTTAATATGGCTGGGATGTGAAGATCAAAAATATATATTGAGGCGAGGAACTGGATTGGCATATGTATTATATACACTGGATATACGGCGCGACTAAGATACTGAAGTAATTTAGACTGTTTGTTTAAGTAACGCGAACTAAATCCTAGAATCCCAATCATCCAATTGAATGACTCCACGGCAATTAAAATACTTGGGCCTTCCAATTCAAATAATAAAAACCGAACAATATATAATAATATTGCAGCCCCTATGGCCCACCTGCGAACGCGTTCTACAGCAATCCAAAATATATCCTTTAGAGCAATAAAAATAAACCCGCAAATAAAACATATTAAACCCAGCCAAAATCCATGTTCAGTATCGGCATAGCTTGGGTAATCTTTTGGAGCCACAATCCATGCTTCGAGTAAAAATGGTAATGCCAAAATATAGATTCCAAACGGCTTTTTAAATGCAGCTTCTAAGAATCGAAGTAGAACATTATTGGGTTTGTTATATAAATAGACAAGTCCCGCTAGGGTAATCAAAACATAAAAATAAATATTCCCGAGAAACCACAAGTGGCCTGGGTTTGGTATATAAACGAGGGCATTATCACCATAGAAAATAAAAGAAAGAACCAGATTGAGAGGACCGATAGCTAAAAATCCGAATATGTAAGGCACCAATATTCTAATGGAACGGTCTTTTAATAACATCTTCCAGTTTCGCCTTTTTATTGCAAAACCAAGACCCATTCCTGAAATAATAAATAGAATTGGGATACGCCAAATATTCATTGCAGCCATAATGATCCATAAATATTCAAGGGCATCCTTATTTACAGGAAATGCGATTAAATGCCCCCAAGGCTGGAAACTCACTACTGAATGATAAATGATTAGTAGGCCCAACGCCAATACGCGCAACCAGTCTACATCGTACCTTCTCAATAAATTATATCCCTGATTATTTTGAACGGTAAACTAGGGTAATTAAGCGCATGGAATTAATATCAAAAATAGATAGATGTAATTCGGTTGAATTAAGTAACCTAATCCGGGCCGGCACATAGATTTCCTTATCGGCACTGTAGAACATAATGAACTTTCCATGGGGTAGATACTCCCATGTTCCTACAACCTTTTCACCAAACAACCTCTCTTCTTTCTGATTGTTCTCTTTTAAAATATAGTAATCTTTTTTTCTTTTTTTCTCAATAGGTAACTCTCTGGATCCAATAATATAATTTGATAGCAGCCATTTCTTATTCAATAAGTCTTCATATTTTATTTCTTCGGCAATTAATATATTGAGGATCAGAAGCCCAATAAATGCAAATTTAATTTTCAACAAAAGAATCCCCTATCTTACGTTCAGTTCTAACGGTATTTGCTTTGACATCAGTGGGATAAAACCATACATCTCTTAATTCCTTAATTGAAAAAAGTTTTAATTGGTCTCCATTATTAGGCGAATCCTTTTGGGTAGAATTACCATAGCTTAGGAGTGCTTTCGCTTTTATTTTATCACCAAATTCAATTACAGAAACCCAGGAGTCACCACCACCAACAAACATATTTTTTTTATCGAATTTATCCGGCCAAGCCACTCGAAACACACCTAGTTCACCATCAACTCCATTTGCCGGTAAATCAATCCCATTGTAACGGATACGATAATAATCTCCCCATGGAATATCCAGTCTCCCAAAATTATCTTCTATTTCATTTATTGCTTGTTCAAACAGATTTACTGCTCTTTTTGGATTCGCAAATCCATCAGGGGTCCTATGAGGTTCATTGATATCCCACTTAGTTGAATAATTCATTTGATTTGAAATGCCAAATTTTTTCGCCCAAGTATAGAAAAGGAGCATTCCCGTACTTTTGGCATCAGCATTTCTATCCCAATCTATTAATATACTTTTTGCTCTCTTTGCTTTTGAAGATCCATAGGATTCAATCGCTTCAAACAAATCATCTAAAATACGATCTGCAAACTCTATACGGGTCGACAGCTTATAATTCACAAGTTCATCAAAAGTAATTGAATAATCATCAATAATCATCTTTGCAGATCGTTGTGCGCGAAATTTCATGCTTTTGGGGGCCATGTATCCTGGAAAGTTATCGGGATCTAACTCCATGGGAATAGTCGATGTCCAAGGTGCATCATTAGCATTTTGTAGCCACCCTGATTTTGGGTTTTTAATTTTTGGTAGATCTTCATACGAATGATAATCTGTCCATATGTCTTCAGATTTGCCACCAGGTATAACCCGGTACCAATATTCCCAAGCATCTTGTTTTCGCTTTGGTACTAGACCATTAAAGAGGTAGAATATTTCACCGTATTTATCAGCATACATAACATTCCAAAAAGGTATCTGAGCCATTTTGAGCGCAGATTCAAATTCTACAAAATTGTTACTATTCAACATTCGCCACCACTGTAAAAATATATTGGCTCTATCTAAACCAGCTAATCGGATGGCAAGCACTTTATCATTCCTTCTTTTTATTACTGGTCCATGACGTGTTTTGAGAATTGTAATTTCTTTTTCCTTTATGCTCCCATCTTTTTGTTTGATTAATAAGGTTTTATTGGACACTTCAAAAGCAACTTTCTTACCATCCAACTCATAGCCATCATCCAAAGTATTCAGTTGATAAGTATCAGCATTATCAATCGTATTATCTGTATGGCTCCACCCTAAGGATTCATTGAAACCAATAGCTATTCCTGGCATCCCAAGAATATTAGCCCCATACATATTTTTTCCCTTTAGATTAAAATGATACTCTGTAAAAATGAACTCATTAAGCCATGGTAAATGAGGATTTTGTACGAGCATTGTATTGCCAGAGGTCGACCTTTTTGGTCCAATGGCATACGTATTTGATCCCATATCTGGCCATCGCTGAACCATGCCCACCAAGTCATCTCCACCTACAAAACGAGTAAAAACAACAAACATTCCATGCATATTGACATCTTTAGGTGTTACAGGTAAAACTATCTTATTTTTATCATCAATCTTATCGGGATGCCTTGATGCATAGGCGTTAATACCTTTAACAAAATTGGAATAGATTAATTTCAATTCAGGATCTTGTTGTACTTCCCATTCATCTGCCAACTTATCAAATCCTAGCGTATGGACAAGCATATCATTTTGAAGGAATTCTTCACCCCAGTATTCCGACCCCCTACCCCGAGATCTGCCATAAAGTTCAAGCACCTTATTCCCATGATTATTCATAAGAGCCCACCCCTGAGCAAAAAATAAATTCTCCTTACTTGAGGCCTTAATATGGGGAACGCCATATTGATCCCAATTGATTGTCGTCTCAGAATCGAAATTAGATCCACAAGAATAAAAAAATCCAACCAACGTAAATAAGAAAATATTTCTTAAGGATATGTTAAAAATTTTGATCTGCATAACTCCCCTAATTATTATTTTGGCTTCACAAACTTTAAAGTATATCTGTCACTTTCACCAATCAATTTAAATCGCTTTTGGGATTTAGTTATATCTGACTTTTCTAAACCTCTTTCTGATAAAGTTGGTGGCAGGTTCCATACACCGCCAGGGTGATCCTTTGTATCCTTTGGATTTGCATTAATTTGAGAAGCACCGACATAAACGAACCCAACCGCCTCAGCATCCTTGATTAAGCAAGGTTCGCAAGTATAACCTTTCGCATCAATAGTGGTACTGCTCCGATGATCAGTAATACCAAAAACACCTCCTGGTTTTAGCGTTTTATATACCGCTCGTAACTTTTCAAATTCTGAACTACTAATCCAATTATGGTAATTTCTAAAACTAAGGATCATATCAGCTGAGGATTCTTCACCATAAATGGTACCGTTTAAGGGAACCATTTTAGCATTGCTGTAAAGTTTTTTATTACTATCTAGTCGCTTCTTTTCTCTAAGATATGCGTTTCGAGTCCTTTCATTGTCAGAATTTGGATCTGCTGTCGCACTGATATATTGACCTTTTGCATTAAGGAATGGTGCTAGAATTTCTTGATACCAACCACCGCCAGGATTGAGTTCAACCACCGTCATATCATTTTTTAGCCCAAAATATTGGAGTGTTTTCAGAGGGTTACGATAGATATCTCTGGCTTTGTTTTTTGCAGAGCGATGATCACCATTAATTACCTCATCAAGTTTTTGGCAGAACAAGGTTGATGTTGTGATTATAAAATAGAATAAGGATCTTTTCATTTTTTAACTCCGGATTAGCAGTTTAGTTACTGTTTAATAAATTTGTTAAATGAACAAAAGATATTAATAATTATCTAGAAAATTTTATCATCCCATTTATCCAAACATTATTTTAACATATCGTTTTATAAACAATTTTTGTTATCCTAATTTTTCATATGCCATATACGGTAGGAAATTTCAAAGCGACTCCCAGCCAAGAATCAGCCATTATCCACCGACCTGCGCCATTAATGATTCTTGCCGGTGCAGGCACAGGAAAAACGACTACACTCATTCACCGTATTATATGTTTAATTCAGCACCACAAGGCGAATCCCCAATCAATACTGGCTATTACGTATACAGAAAAAGCAGCAAGAGAACTGAAAGAACGAATTGTATCGGTAATCGGACAGCGGGCTGAAAAAATGACAGTCTCCACATTTCACGCTTTTTGCTTTAATCTGGTGAAAGATTTTAAGCAATCGGGGTCCACTCCTATTCTAATAGAAGAAAGTGAAGCGGCCTTTCTAATGCTAAACCGATTCAATGATTTAGGACCATTTCAATCACGAGAATTTCCACGAGATCCGGCGCGTGCTGTAACAGAAAGCTTTATTCCATTTTTTAATCGCACCCGTGATGAACTGATAGAACCGTATGAAAAACCATCCAATTTAGATTCGCAGGATGCTGAAATTTGTGCACAGTTATCCGATCTCAAACGGATTTACCCTATTTTTCAGCAGTGGAAAAAAGAAATGAATGTGGTGGATTATGGCGACATGATCTTGACCGCGTTTGGATTTTTGAATTCTGATTTGTCTATGCTGCAAAAAGTTCAGGAACAATTTCAGCATATTATTATCGATGAATTTCAGGATAATAATTTTGCTTTAAATGCGGTCAGCAGTTTGATTGCCAAAAGGCATCAGCAAATTACGGTTGTGGGTGATGAAGATCAGGTGATCTATAGTTTCCGTGGCGCCAGCATTCACAATATTCATTTATTTCGTGAACAGTACAAAGGTCACCCTAATTATTTGGAAATTGCACTGGAAGAAAATTTTCGCTCTAATCAGGAAATATTAGATGTGGCCAATGCTTCCATCAAATACAATGTGGATCGTTTAGAAAAATCACTTCAATCTTTTGAAGGGAAGATTGATCAAAAACCAATACTGTACTATTGTGAAAAAACAGAACAGAATCAAACCATCGTCAATGAGATCAATACAATTACCGATGGCGGTCGGTCCTTTAATGATATTGCAGTACTGTGCCGGACCCACGGACAGGCTTCTGACCTCACGGCCTACCTTCAATTATTTGGTATTCCTGTTCAAACCCGATACCCCAGATTTTTTGATATTACATCTGTAAAAGATTTGAACGCATGGTGTCAAGTAATTGGTGGCGGGAAATATCAGGATATTGGTTTTTATCGGTTACTCACCCAATTCTGTACAGAACAGGATGTGAATGAATTTTTCAATCAATTTGATCGAAAAGATTCTGCATCACGATTGGAGTATGCCTTGGTCCATTTTGAATCCAAACCGATCAAAGGGATGAAAAATTTATGCGAAATCATTCTATCATTACGGGAACATCCCAAACCCCAATCAGCAGAAGAGGTCATTAATTCAATTTTAGATAAAACCGCATTGCTTCGGCGATATAACCATCAATACACGTTTGATGATCAAGTGGCCCTCATCAATGGCGGATTATTTATTCAAAAAGCGCAAGAATTTTCACGACGTAATCCCGGAGAAAACAGTCTTCGGAATTTCAATATCTTTATGGAAGCGCTCATGGCGTCTGGAAAAATATCGGCTAGATTTCCTGAAGATCGATTGGATTTTAATGCGGTCACTGTCCAGACCATCCACGGTGTTAAGGGAGGTGAATTCCCCATAGTTTTTATCCCTTATAATCGATCTGCCAGTTTTCCTTTGAATTACAGATCGCAGAAAAAAATTAACCGGCCGCCCGATGAATGGCTGGACTATATCAAGGATACAGACTTGACACTAAAAGAACATCATATAGAAGAGGAGCGACGCTTATTTTATGTGGCCATCACCCGAGCACAGGAACAATTATTTCTGTTGGCACCAAAACGAGCCACTTCCCCTTTTATTAAAGAATTACCCGAATCCTTAATGGAGATTATCAACATGGATGGAGCAAATCATACCCCCCAACCTTATTCAACTTTACGGAGCGAATATGAACAACGGCTCCAAAAAGCGCTCAGTCAAAACCAATTTGATCAAATTGCCAATCTTACGGATGCTATTTCACGTATCCATACCTTGGAGAATGAAGGCGAAATTTCTTGGGGTGATTCCCCTTGGGAAAAGGAGTTACAAAACAAACTCAAAGGCGATTTTCATCCCTCCGCCTCTGAGCAATTGTATTTATCCGCCAGTTCCATTGAGGCCTATCAAACCTGCCCCATGAAATATCGATTGGCTAAGATGGATTCCATTCCTGAATCTCAGAGTAAACCCCAGTTGGTGTTTGGAAATATTATTCACAGGACGCTACAGCGATTTCATGATCAACAAGAAACCCACTCCAAAGAACGGCTAATTCAATTGATGGATGAAGAATGGGACAGCAGCGGATTCTTTTACCCGGATCAAGAGAAAGAATTCAAATTGCAGGGTAAAGAAATTTTAAATCGTTACTTTTCAGCATTTGAGATTGATCCACCCTATGTGATAGCTCGAGAAGAAAAATTCAATTTTATGATTGAAGATATCAAAATTTCTGGAGCGATTGATCGAATTGACAAAACAGATACGGGCACTCAGGTGGTGGATTATAAAACCAGCAGTACCACATCGTCTGCAAAATCCAATATGCAGTTGGCCATTTATTCCATGTATTTAGAACAATCAGATAATCCGGAATTTGGTGGGCTTCCTGAATCAGCCAGTTTATATTTTTTGCGTGTGGAGGAAAAATCGGTGAAATCTCACTGCTTCAAACTAGATGAATTATTGGCGAAAGAAGAAGAAATAAAATCCGTGGCCAAAGGAATTCGAAATCGTGAATTTAAGCCGACTACCGGTCATCATTGTGATTGGTGTGATTATAAGAATTTTATTTGTCCCGCGTGGGAAGAATGATTAAATATTGATAATTATTAATAATTATCTAAATATTTTTTCATCTGTTTTTCGCTCATGACCACACGAAATCCTGTATGTTCTAAACTGGTGTCAGGACTGGTACGCATCCTCGCGGATGGACGATACCCAGCACAATATTGAACATTACATAAATAGGAGCCACCTCGGGTTACTCGCTTTGGGATAGTAGGCTCGACAGGATCAAAACTGGAGAATGGCCCGGTAGGATTCTTATCACGCCCCTCCATGCTATAAGTATCCGGGCGATACCAATCGGCCACCCATTCCCAGACATTCCCAGACATATCGTAAAGGCCAATTTTATTCGGCTTATATGCATAGACAGGATTTGTTTTTTCAAACCCATCTGATTTTGAATTATTCACAGGAAATACGCCCTGCCAAATATTCATTTCTAGGCGGTTCGTTACTTCCCCTTTTTTTGCTGCATATTCCCATTGTGCTTCTGTAGGCATACTCATCCCTGCCCATTCGGCGAATGCCAATGCATCAAACCAAGATATCTGGACAACTGGATGATTATCCAATCCTTCGATGGATGACTCTTCTCCATAAGGGCGCCGCCAATCCGAATTGAGTGACCATCGCCACCATCGCACTGCAGAATTGGGATTGACTGGTGTAGGATGATTGATAAATGTTAGCGATCCAGGAATAAGCATTTCATTTGGTGGCGGTGGGGTGCCTGGTGGCACTTGGGACATGATTTCTTCAAGGGTTGGGGCAACTTCTGCTGTAGTCTTGTGGCCAGTCTCGTTTACAAATGCGGAAAATTGATTATTGGTAACCGGTGTTTCTGCCATCCAAAAACCATCTATATTTACAATATGGACCGGCCTTTCATCTTCTCTGGCCATGGCTGAATTGCTGCCCATTTCAAAGGATCCGCCAGGAACCCAAACAAAGGGAATATCTGAATCACCGACCGATATAGATACCCGTTTAATATCTGGCCCGGAGCCACATCCAATGAATAGAAGAATGAATATGAATTTTTTTATCTTCATCCAGCTACCAATATAATGCGAATCCATATTGAGGCAAAAACTGAATGGCTAAATTTTTCTGTTTCATGTATATCTCCGCATTTAAATTGGTCTTATTTGATATCATAATGAGGAGGAGATTGTGAAGAAAATCTGGGTATTTATTTTACTGGTCAGTGCTGTTTGTGGCGAATCCATTGCAGATAAAACCAATTCCATGAAAAAAATGGATGGCTTTATTGACCTATATTGGGAAGAATCCACTGGAAAATTGTGGATGGAAATTTCTGACTTTGATAAAGAATTTCTCTATGTGAATTCACTTATGGCGGGCATGGGCTCTAATGATGTAGGACTAGACCGAGGCCAATTGGGAAATGAACGGATTGTTTATTTTCATCGAATTGGACCAAAGGTTTTACTCATTCAACCCAATTACCGTTACCGTGCCAACACCAACGATTTAAAAGAAAAGCAGTCAGTTGCAGATGGATTTGCCAAATCTACACTGTGGGGATTTAAGGTATCTACTGAAACCAAAGGCCGTGTACTTGTGGATGCGACGGACTTCTTTCTCCAAGATGCCCACGGCATTGTATCTCGATTAAAAAATCAAAAAATGGGCAATTATAAAGTGGATAAAAGCCGGTCGGCTATTCATCTCCCTGCCACCATGAATTTCCCTAAAAATACAGAAGTAGAAGCATTAATGACCTATACGGGAACCAATCCCGGTCAGTATGTACGCCAAGTTACACCCACACCGACGGCCATGACAGTTCGCCTTCATCATTCTTTTGTTAAACTCCCGGATGACAATTATACACCAAGGAAGCATGACCCACGGGCAGGATATTTCCCTATGTCCTTCCAGGATTATGCCGTACCGTTGGATGAATCCATTTACATTCGCTATATCACCCGCCATCGTTTAGAAAAAAAGAATCCGCAGGCAAGGGTCAGTGAAGCGGTGGAACCCATCGTTTACTATATTGATCCCGGTGTACCAGAACCGGTAAAAACGTCCATGCTTGAAAGTGGTCTATGGTGGAACCAAGCTTATGAAGCGGCGGGATATAAAAATGCATTTCAAGTAAAAGTACTGCCAGATGGCGCTCATCCCATGGATGTGCGATACAATATGATTCACTGGGTTCATCGTGCCACAAGGGGTTGGTCTTATGGGGGAGCTGTAGTGGATCCCCGGACCGGAGAAATCATTAAAGGCAATGTTTCACTCGGTTCATTGAGACTCCGTCAAGATTATCTCATTGCTACGGGACTTTTGGCTCCGTATGAAGATGGGACAGATATTCCTGATCATATGCGCGAATTGGCCCTAGCCCGG